>Ga0310839_100138_pt1 | contig 74118 bp, 74 predicted proteins | sample SM_ome_7_FD_201305 | JGI IMG/M metagenome (GOLD analysis project Ga0310839, IMG submission 201305) | Sorghum-adapted microbial communities enriched on stacked mutant (SM) sorghum from Joint BioEnergy Institute, Emeryville, California... ...
AGGGATCAGCGGTGCGATCCGCTCCCACAGCCCATCAACGATCTCCCGTTCTCGCATAGACCAGCGATATACCGAGCAGCGGCGAAGTCCACAAGCGACACGCCGAACTCAAACTGAAACGATCTCTTAGCCGTCTCGAAGGATCTACGCGGTGGCCGTCTCCTCCTTCACGACACGCCGATCAACGGCCCGTCGTACACCACTCCCGTGGACGCAGCCTCCCGAGGAGGAATGCTGCCCTTGGCGTGGCCTCAGAATGGCCGGAGTCGATGGCTTGTTGGTAGGCCTGTCGGGCTCCGGGTGCATCGCCTTGCTCGTGCAGCAGGAGCCCGAGGCTGACTGCGGCCATTGGCGCCCAGTCGGTGTGACCGGAGTTGATGGCCTGTTGGTAGGCCTGTCGGGCTCCGGGTGCATCGCCTTGGTCGTGCAGCAGGAGCCCGAGGCTGACTGCGGCTATCGGCGCGGCATCAGGGTGGCCGGAGTCGATAGCCTCTTGCCAGGCCTGTTGGGCTCCAAGTGCGTCGCCTTGCTCGTGCAGTAGGGCGCCGACAAGGCACATGCCCCAGGCCCACCCGGCCTGCGCTGCTTTACGGGCAGCCACCTCCGCGTGCGCCATCCGCCTTGCTGCATAGGCGGTAGCGGAGATCTCAAGCCAGGCTGCTGGGTCTGTGGCAGCATCGATGACCGCCGGCCAGACCTCGTCCGGCACATCCCCGATGCTGGGATCAGCCCTGGCGTAATCAAGCAGGATGTCAGAGACCTCGTACCCGTGGATGCGGCCTATCGCGGTGGCGGCCTCGTTCATGGCCGCGCTGCCCCCACGCAACCGGTCACAGGCCCACGCCAGCGCCGACGCACGCCCATCACCGGCAGGGCGGCCGAAAGCGCGGTCAACACCACAAAGCGGCGATCAGCCCAACGAAGGCCGACCACGCCAAGATCCGACCTTTCAGCACAGAAAAACGTCATCATGGCCAACGGCCACCGTCAATCGGCACCTCAGGCTCTTGGGCCGCCATCCGCTCGGATCGCGTGAGGTCGGTGGCGGATGCGATCGCACAACCAGCTACCGACTGCACACGCCGCAGGTGATCGTGCAAGTTCCGGAGTCGGAAGCTGTCGCCAGAGCTGTCAGGCGCGCAACGCGGACGCCCTGCCGTACGTCCCAGATGCGTCGTCGTGCGCCGACTCGGCCGATAAATGATCTCTTCTACCGTGAGGTGCTGATTGGGACGGGTGGCCAGGGGCGGGATCGAACCGCCGACCTTCCGCTTTTCAGGCGGACGCTCGTACCAACTGAGCTACCTGGCCGCATAGCGCCGGCGGCGCTGGCGGTCCTGACGGGACTTGAACCCGCGACCTCCGCCTTGACAGGGCGGCGAGCACTCCGACTGCTCCACAGGACCCTACCCGGCCTGCCGGCCGGCTGTGCCCCCAACGGGATTCGAACCCGTGTTACCGCCTTGAAAGGGCGGCGTCCTAGGCCCCTAGACGATGGGGGCGGCTCCGCCATCATCGCACATGACGGTCACCGCGGCGTTGCTCCCCATCGCAGTACCGCCGGAGGCTCGGCAAGCATACGCGATTTCCCGCCACGCGACAAAGGGAGTTACGGCGCCGGGCGTGGCGGCAGCGCGACCAGCGTGAACTGGGACTTCAGGGCCGGCAACATCAGCCGGCAGGCCTCGGCGGTCTGGGACCGGTCGCCACCGCCGTCGTGCAGCAGCACGACCGAGCCGGGCCGTGTGTGCCTCGCCACATATTCGGCGATGACCTCGGCCCCCGGCCGGTTGTAGTCCCGCGGGTCCACGCTCCAGTGCAGCGAGGTCATCCCCATCTCGGCGGCCACCTTGACCGCGAGCGGCGTCCACGCGCCGCCCGGGTGGCGGAAGTACGAGATCGTGGCGTTCGGCGCGGCCGCGCGGATGGCGTCGTTGGTCGCCTGGAGGTTCGCGCGGATCTCGGGTTCGGTGAGCGTGCCCAACTTCACGTTGTGGTCGTACGTGTGGTTGCACAGGCTGTGCCCGTCGGCGACGATTCGGCGGATCCGCGCCGGATCGGCCAGCGCCCGCTTGCCCACGACGCAGAACGTCGCCTTCACCTTGTGCTCACGCAGTACCGCCAACACCTGGTCGGTCCACGCCGCGTTCGGGCCGTCGTCGAACGTCAGCGCGACCGTGGCGTTGCCGGTGGTGCGGCGCGCGCCGTAGGGGTACGTGGGACCGGACGGCTTCGGAGGCGGGCGGGTCGGTGCCCGGTTGGCGGCCGGGCCCGTCGGTCGCGCGCTGGTGAGGTTCGTCGTCCGCGGCGTCGGGGACACCTCGGGCGCGGTCGCAGCAGACCTCGGGGCGGCCGTCGCCCGCCGGATGAACTGGCCCCCATCGCGGTGCGCGCCGCATCCGCCGACCGCCAGCACCAGGGCCAGGGGGGCCGCAAGCACCCCGGCAGCCCGCGGCCGCCAACCGCCCATGATTCCTCCCCGGACCGTGGCGTGATTATCACGGGCTCGCCCGGCCTGAGCCAAAGGGCTGACGGCGCGCCGGGGCGCGGGTCACGCGGCGACTAGACCCCGGGCCACCCCGGCAGGCTCCGCGCCACACCGGCCAGCCACGGCGCGTACGACTGCGGGTGCGCGACCAGGTCCTCGCTCAGCTCTCTGGGCGACATCCAGCGGACGGCGGCCACCTCGGCCGGGTCGGGGTGCAGCTCCGGGGTGGGCGCCGCCCGGCCGAGCAGGACGTGGTCGTATTCGTGCTCGACCCGCCCCGTCTCCGGGTCGAGCGCGCGGTAGACGTACAACCCAATCTCGGTGAGGGCGATGTCGCGCAGGCCGACCTCCTGCGCCAGCCGCCGGGCGGCCGCGGCGGGCACGGCCTCCCCCGGTGCGGGGTGCCCGCAGCAGGCGTTGGCCCAGCGCAGGGGGAAGCGCGTCTTGACCGCCGCGCACTGCTGCATGAGCAGCCGCCCGGCGGGGTCGATGAGCAGTACGGAGAACGCCCGGTGCAACCGGCCGGGTGGCCGGTGGGCGTCCTCGACGGTGGCCGCGCCGACCGCCCGGCCCTCCTCGTCGACCAGTTCGACGAGCTCCTGCTCCCTGCTGACCACCATCCGGCCAGCGTAGTGAGGGCGTGTGCGCGTCAGGCGACGCCGCGCGGGTACCACGGCAGGGATCGTGACTGGGAGGAGGGGAGCTGTGGGCGCCAAGCGGCCGTACGACGCTTCGGATCTCAAGGAGCTCATGGACAACACGGGCGGCTGGGCCCGCAGTTGGGACGACGTACTGCGGTACCTGAAGGGACCGGCGGAGCGCGACGCGGACTTCTCCAGGGCGGAGGTGCCCGCGCTCATCCACGACATCGAGGGGTTGCGCGACCGGAAGGTCCCGTTCGACTGGGACTACCGCAAGGCGTGGCACGAGATCACCGGCGAACCGGTCGCCGACCTGCCACCGCCGGAGGGCCTCGTGACGCCGCCCACCAACCCGATCGAGTTGCAGGACCGGTACCTGGCAGGGCTGGAGTTTCCGGCCGACAAGGACGCGGTGCTCGCGCAGGCACGGCGCAACAAGGCGCCCGCCCGGGTGACGCAGGTGCTGGAGCGTCTGAAGAAGAAGGAGTACCGGGACATGCCCGACCTGATCGAAGCGGTGGGCGATCTGACCTGGGATCACGACTGAGCGGCCCTGGGGCGGCACCTTCGCGCGGCTCGCGCACTCCTGTCCCGCACGCCGAGCGTCACAGCTTGGTGAGCAGGTCCTCCATCTGGCGGATCTCCGCGGCGCGGCCCGTGGCGGCCGTGCCCGCCAGCTGCTTGGCCTGCGGGTTCTCGCCCTCCTGCTGTTCGGCTATCGCCATCTCGATCGCGCCCTGCTGGTGGCGGATCATCATCTGGAGGAACTTCCGGTCGAGCTCCCTGCCCGACGCCGCCATCAGGTCCTTCATCTCCTGATCGGTGATCATGCCCGGTATCCCGCCCCCGGCACTCGCCGAGGCCGTGGGGGGCGGCGCCTGGCCCCACTGCCGCAGCAGGTCGGACAGGAGGGCGATCTCCGGCTCCTGCGCCTGCTTGATCCGCGCAACGAGGTCCTTGACCTGCGTGTTCTCCGCGCGCGTCTCGGCCGTCTGCACCATCTCCGCGGTCTGCCGGTCGTGCACGATCATGTTCCGGGCGAACTCGACGTCGGCGGTGTTGAACGTCGCCTGCCCGGACCCCGATGCCGAGCCCGAGGCGTGCCCGCTCGCGTCGTGGGAGGTGGCCTCGCCCTGGGTGTGAGCACCGCAGGCGGCGAGGAGGGCGGTGACGAGCAATGCGCTGCCCGCGACCGCGAGCCGCCGCAACGATCGGTTCATCGGTCCTCTCCCACGGTTGCGAGCGCGGCCGACACCGGCGGCGAGGCAGGCGCGTCGACGGTCACCGGCGCATCGTATCGCGCTATTACCGGATAAATCCGGAATAAGCCACAGCTCAGGGCACGGTACGGGTCTATGGACGGCGCCCGGTTGCCGGTACGGTATCTGCGTCCACTTCTCATGACGCTGCGTGCACGGCCGGGTTGAGGAGGTGACAGCGTGCCGGTAACCGGCCAGCGGGTGGTGCGCCGGGCTCTGGGCCGCCGCCTTACCAGACTTCGGCTGGCGACGGGCAAGAGCAGGCGCGAGGTCGCCGAGGCGAAGCTCGGCATCTCCGAGCCGACGCTGCACCGCATCGAGACCGGCAAGGTGCCCGTGTCGCCGGCGAACGTCCGCGCCCTGTGCTGGCTGTACGGTGCCGACCAGAGCATCACCGACGCGCTCGCCGAGATGGCACTGGGCACCTCGCAGCAGGAGTGGTGGGACGCAAGCCCGGTGATCCCCGACTGGTTCAAGCTCTACGTCGGCCTGGAGGCCAGCGCGATCCAGATCTCCGGCTACGACGGCGAGGTGGTGCCGGGCGAACTGCAGACCGCCGATTACGCGCGAGCCGTGTTCAACGCCGAACAACCGAGCAATCCGGACGCCGCGGAACGCCACATCGCGCTGCGGATGGAGCGGCAGCGGACGCTGTTCAGCCGCAAGCCGGCGCCGCGGCTGCAGACCGTGCTCGGCGAGGCGGTCCTCGTCCGGCCGGTGGGGGGCGAGGAGGTCATCGCGGCGCAGATCGAACACCTGCGGCAGGTTGCCCGACGCGAGCATGTGGACATCCGGGTGCTGCCGTTCGAGGTCGGCGCCCACGCGGCCATGGCCGGGGCGTTCCGGATCCTCGACTTCGAGGACCCCGAAGACCCCGACGTGGTGTACCTGGAGTCCCATGTGGGCGCGCTGTACCTGGAGGAGCCGGCGGAGGTCGACGAGTACCGCCGCATCTTCCAACTGATCAGCAAGGACTCGATCCCCATCGAAGAATGGGCCGCCGCACGCACGCGATGACGGCCACGCAGAAGGGGCGTGACGACGTGGAGAACGGGGCGCAGGGCGCACGGCACAAGGCGGCGACCGCGGCGAGGATCTACGACTACCATCTGGGCGGTACGCACAACTTCCCCGCGGATCGTGCCGCGGCCGAGGCGATCGCGGCCAAGTTCCCGCTGGTGCCGGCCATGGCCCGCGCCAACCGTGCGTTCCTGGGTCGCGCCGTGCGGTACCTCGTCGACAACGGCGTGCGGCAGTTCCTCGACATCGGCTCCGGCATCCCGACCGCCGGCAACGTGCACGAGATCGCCCAGGCGGCGGCGCCCGAGGCCCGAGTGGTCTACGTGGACATCGACCCAGTCGCTGTGGCGGAGAGCCAGGAGATCCTCGCGGGCAACGACCGCGCCACCGCGATTCTGGGGGACCTGCGCAGCCCTTCGGCCATCCTCGGGCACCCCCGGGTGACCCGTTTGTTGGACTTCAATCAGCCGATCGGCCTGCTGCTGGTCGCGGTGCTGCACTTCGTGCCCGACGACAACGTGGCCAACGACGCCGTCGCGCAGTTGGTCAAGGCTCTGGCCCCGGGCAGCTACCTGGTCATTTCGCACGCCAGCCCGGAGGACCCGGATCTCAATCTCGACGATCTCGGGGCGGCGCAGGACGTGTACCGGCGGCAGACCGCGACACCGTTCACGCTGCGGACCCGGGCGGAACTGGCGCGGTTCTTCACCGGGTTTGAACTCGTCGATCCGGGACTGGTGTGGCTGCCTGAGTGGCGGCCGGCACCGGGCGACCCCACGGACTTCGCGGACGATCCGCGGCGCTGCGGTGGGCTGTGCGCTGTGGGGCGGTTGCCGTAGTCGTGCGCTGTGTGGCCTGATGCCGGCCGGTGGCCGGCATCAGGCTTTCGTGGGTCAGCGGGGTCGGCTCATCCCCCCGCGTTCGGCGCGGTCGGGTGCCCACCGCGTGCAACCGGCCGTTCAGTCGTCGAGGAGTTGGTCGAACTCGCCTCGCTTGGCGCCGTAAAGGAACGAGTCCCATTCCTCGAGGGTGAATCGCACCGTGCCGGCGTCCGGGCTCTTGCTGTTGCGGACCTCGATGAGGCCGTTGTAGCGGCGGGCCTCCACACAGCTCCCGCCGTTCCCGGTGGACCTGCTGGACATGATCCAGCCGGTGTCTCTCTTCATCGGTGCTCCTCTGCTCTTGCGCGTGCAGGGCTCTGGACGATCGCCCGTCTCCATGGGATCGGATCCGGGCCACCACGTGCGAGCATGGTCCTGTTACCGTGCGTAATCGGATCGGTTCGTGGTAGGCGCTTGGCGTGCCACCTCACTCGCCCGTGACCAGTACACCTTTACCTCCTCCCCCTACCTTTCGTCTTTCACCACGAAAGCGGGGTCGACGTAGCGTAACCGAAATCGGCTCGGATGCACGATACCCGCCCCCGAAAATTCCTCAGGTGAAATCTTGCATCCCGCAACCGGTCACTGAGATGCTTTACCCGAACATCGATGGCGGCAAACCGCCGTCGGTGAGCCGGGACAGTCCAACGCAGACGCGGGAGGAACGGCCATGGAGACCGCCAGCCCCGCCACGGCCGGGATCGTCAACAGCGATGTACGGCCCGTCGAGGCGGAGGTGGCCAGGCTCCGGGCCTATGTGGACCAGCTCGAGGCGACGGTGGCGGAGCTCGAGGCGGAGCGAGCCGCCCTACGGTGGGCCGCCGGGCACGACGAGCTCACCGGCCTGGCGAACCGGCGACTGTTCCACGTGCTCGCTCCGATGCGGCTGTACCGGGGCGAGCGGTCGGCCGTGTTGGTCGTCCTCGATCTCAATGGCTTTAAGCCGATCAACGACACGCTGGGGCACGAGGCCGGCGACCAGGTGCTGCGCATCGTCGCGCGGCGGCTCGAGGCGTGCGTCGGCGACGACCTGGTGGCGAGGCTCGGCGGCGACGAGTTCGTCGCCGTGCTCACCGGACCACCCCGGGGCAGCACCGAACGTTGGTGGCGACCCACCGTGGGGAAGATCTGTGCGAGCATCGCGGCGCCGATCCGCATCGCCGACGAGACGCTCACGGTCACCGCGTCGGTCGGCGTCGCCGCCTGCGACGGCGATACTCCCGTCGACGAACTGATACGCCAGGCCGACGCGGCGATGTACCGGGCGAAGCGGCAGTGGCACGCGGCCGGCGGCGATCCCTCGGCTCCAGCCTTCGTCGACGACGTGGTCGACTGCGACGGTGATCAGCCGCAGGTGTGTGAGGCCGGTCGGCGCTACGTCGAGTTGGTGCTGGTACCGGTTCGGCGGCGCCGGTCGAACGCCTACGAGCGGGGAGACCCGGTGTGGGTGCGCCGAGGCACCGACTGGCGCCCCGGCGTGATCGAGGGCGCGTCCTGGGGGGCGGCACTGGTCAGGTACCGGTGGGCCGAGGGCGCGGGCACGGTCGTGGACACCGTGCCGCTCACGAGCCTCCGGGCACGGGTCGAGGCGGATCCCCATCTCGACCCCGGCCCCGGCCGCTCGCGCGTCGCCTGAGGACCGCGCGCCGCCTGAAGTCCGACGGTCTACGTCTCCGACGACTGGGTCAACAACCAGACACCCGACCGCGTGTGCCTCTCCTTCCAACGGGTCGACCACCACGTCGCGCCACGCTGGCCCGACCCGGCGTACCCCCAGCAGTTCCACCTCGATGTCGAGGTCACCGACGTCGACGAGGCGGAGCGGCAGGTGCTCGCCCTGGGCGCGACGCGGCTGCCGGGCGGCGGTGAGGACTTCCGCGTCTACGCCGACCCGGTCGGCCACCCGTTCTGCCTCGTCGGGTAGCGCGTCGGTCTGCGCGACCCGGACCCTTCGCCGACGCTCCGCGTGCCGAAGGTCAGGCGTCCGCGGTCCGGCACCCCGATGGTGGTCCCTGCCGCCCGCCGGCGGTCGGGCTCAAGCTTCGATTTCCCGCCGGTCTCCAGCCCGAACGGCGCCCGCCGGCGCGCCGTGGCCTCTCGTGGGTCGGCGCGAGGATGACGACCGGGGCGGGCCGCGGGCGAGTTCACCTGTGGCGCCGCAGCCCCCGGCGTGTCAGGCTGGAGCGGCCCCTGCGGCCCTCGTGAGGAGTCTGGACATGGCGACGGTATCTCTGGACTATCTGGCCCATTTGCGGCGCGAGTTGGCGACCGTCGAGCAGTACCTCGACGCCGACCTGTCGGTGCCGATCGAGCACTGCGGCGACTGGACGCTGTACGACCTCGTCGACCACATCGGCGGGGGCAACCTGTGGGCCGCCGTCGCCGTCACGGAGAAGCGCGGCAACCACAAGCCGCCGCGCGCACCGCGGGATCCGGCCGACCTGGCGACGTGGTTCCGGGGTACCTCGGACACGCTGCTCGCCGCGCTGGAAGCCGACCCGGCCACACCGGCATGGACGTTCTTCCCGCCGCGCACGGTCGGCTTCTGGCGGCGGCGGCGGTGCCTGGAGACGCTCGTGCACCGGTGGGACCTCGAACACGCCCTCGGGATCGACCCCGACGTCGACCCCATGCTGGCCAGCGACGGAGTCGCCGAGGTCATCGACACGATGGTGCCCCGCATGGTCCGGCGGGGCCGGCTTGTGGTTCCCGAGCAAGCGGTACGGCTCGCCGCGACCGACACCGGGATGTCCTGGGTGCTCGGTCCCGGTGATCCGGTCGGCGAGGTCAGCGGCACCGCCGCCGATCTGCTCCTGATGCTCTGGGGCCGGCTTCCGCGCGACCACAAAACGATCAGCTGGGAGGGCGACCGGGAGGCGGCCCGCGCTGTGCTCGCGCGTCAACTCGTTCCCTAGCCCGGAGGCGGGTTCGGGCGGTGGCCGCCGGTGGCCGCTTGTGCGAGGGCTGCGCCCGATTAGAGCTCGACGCTCTCGCCGGGACCCAGCCGCCGGATCTCGATACCGAGCCGCTCGGCCTCGCTGGCGAGCACGCTCTCGAGCACCTGGATGCCCCACTCGTTAATCAGTCCGTCGTGGATCGCGTACGCGCGGCGCGGGCTGACCTTGCGTAAATACATGATCAGATCCGGCACGGTCATCCACGGAGCGTTCCCGGGGACGAGCAGTGTCGGCACGTCGACGACGGTCAGCGCGTCGCCGGGGTGGAAGACCTCTTTGTCGATCAGGAACCCGACGTTGTCCACCGGCGGCACGTCCGGGTGGCTGAAGTGGTGTTTCTCGCCGACAACAGCGATCTCGAAGCCGGCGACATCCAGCACGTCACCGTCGCGCACGACCCGCACCCGGTCGCCGAGCTCGGGCAGGTGCCGGGCGACGCCCGGGCAGGTGTAGACGGTCAGAGCCGCGTTCTCGGCCGCGGCCGCGCGCAGACGCTCCGGCTCGAAGTGGTCGAAGTGCTCGTGGGTTATCAGGACCGCCTCGGCACCGGCCAGGGCTTCAGGCTCCGGGGTCATAGCTCCGGGGTCGATGACAACGGCTCGGGAATTCTTCTCCAGCCGTACGCACGCATGCCCGAACTTCGTTACTCTCACCCGATCATCCTGTCAGCAGCGGTCGAAGCCGGACCAGGGAGATTCCGCCGTCAGATCGCGGCGACATTGGCATCCACTCGTTCGCCCGCACACGTTCATCACTATCGAACCATCCTCGGACGGCCCTTCCTGGCACATAGTGATCTCGCTCCTGCCCGGCCACACATTCGAGGTGGAGTACAAGGACCTCAACCGCGGAGAGCACCGCATCGAGACCGAGACCAACCCGAGCCAGATCGCCCACGACGCCACGACCTGGCTCGCCGACACCCGCCGCTACTACAGTGAGCTCCGCCACCGGCCCAGGTAGCTCTCGCACCAGCTCCCGGCGCAGCCGACTCTGCTCGGCACGCCCAGTTCGTCAAGCGCCTGGCGGAGGTACTCGGCGAGTGGCCAACTGCTGTCTCTGCCGTCCGCGTCGGCCGACCACAACTTCTGTCTATATGACATCGCGCTTGGGCTAAGTGTCTGTGGGCCGCCGGGGACTCGAACCCCGAACCTATGGATTAAAAGTCCACAGCTCTGCCAATTGAGCTAGCGGCCCGCCGATTGAGGCTACCCGACGGACCGCCGGGCCGGCGCATGCGATCGGCGAGATCAGGCGGGCGGGCCGGTCAGGTGCGTGCCGTCGGCGGCGTACGGCCAGACGTTGGGCGCACACCCCTCGACCCCGTAGTACTGGGCCATCATCACCGGCGCGGGCCGGCCTGCCCCCGGGCAGCGCACATGGTCGAACCCGAGCGCGTGCCCGACCTCGTGGTTGATCACCAGGATCCGGTAGTCGGGCGGGGTGTACCGCACCGCGCCCTCGGTGGTGCCGTCGGTGCCGTGCGCCCAGCGCACCTGGTTGATCACCACGTTCTGCTGGCCCCGGCAGGACACCTGGCCGTGCGTCTCGATGCCGTACTCGCCGCAGATGTGGTCGGTCGTCGCGGCGCTCGCGAGTTCGACGATGAAGTCGTACGGACCGCTGGAGACCCGCTGGAAGCGCCACGTGCCGCTGCGCAGCCAGCCGCGCCTCTGGTCGCCGAGGACCGCGTCGACGGTGGCGGCGACATCGGCGGGCGACTCGGCCAGTCCCTGCTCGACGGCCACCTGGTACCGCAGAAGCTGACCGTCCGCCGGGCCGACGACGTCGGACTCGCCGGGCGCCACGGTGAAGGCGACCCCGAACGTGCTGAACACGATCGGCGGCGCCGGCGCATCCGCCCCGCAGCCGCGCAGCGCCAGCCCGGCCCCGCCGAGCCCCGCCGCGCCGACCGCGATCAGCGCCAGCGCGGTGGGCGCCCGTCGCCTGCCCCGCGCCATCCGGCCCCATGTCGCGCACACGCCTGGTTAACGAGCCAGCGCCGGCCGATGAGCCAGCAACGACAGCCGAAACGTACGAACGGGTAGTGACGATCGGGCCGGAAATTGGCACGCTTGCACACCATGAGCCTGATCATGCGCGCGGGGATGGTCAGCGACTGCGGTCACGCCCGGGAGAACAACGAGGACGCCGGGTTCGCCGGAAGGCGGCTGATCGCGGTCGCCGACGGCGTCGGCGGCATGCCCGGCGGCGAACTCGCCAGCGAGATCGCGATCGAGGTCCTGGCCGACCTGGAGCGCGAGTCGGGCGGGTCGCCGCTGGACGCCCTGCAGGCCAAGGTCGCACTGGCCAACGCACGGATCCGCGACGTCATCGACGCCACGCCGGGTCTGCAGGGCATGGCCACGACCCTGACCGCGATCCTGCTCGACGGCCAGCGCATGGCGCTCGTGCACGTCGGCGACTCCCGGGCCTACCTGCTGCGCAAGGGCGAGCTCACCCAGTTGACCAGGGACGACACGTACGTGCAGGCGCTGGTCGACCGGGGCGCGATCTCGGCGGAGGAGGCGAGGAACCACCCCCAGCGGTCGCTGATCACGCAGGCGGTGCAGGGCGAGCCGATCTCCCCGTCCGGGGTCCTGCTGACACCCCGCGTCGGTGACCGACTGCTGCTGTGCAGCGACGGACTGTCGGACATGCTCGACGACGACGCGATCGCCCAGGCGCTGCGGGAGAAGGCTGACCCGCGCGAGTGCGGCCAACGCCTCGTGGAACTGGCGCTCGACGCCGGCGGCCGGGACAACGTCACGGTCGTCGTGGCCGACCTGGTGGACGATCAACCCGAGGGCTAGCTCCGGCCCGTTCCGCGCCGGCCGGCCCGCTCAGATGTCGATCACGACCTTGATGTCGCCCGGCTGCTTGGTGAACGCCTCCTGGAAACGCTCCAGCGGAACGCGCCGGGTGATGAGCCGGCCGAGCCACTCCGGGTTCGCCGCGGCCAGGGCGGTCACCGCGTCCTCGTAGTGGCGCCGGTTCGCGCTCACGGTGCCGAACACCACCCGGTTGCGCAACACCAGATCCCGGTTGAGCTCGCCGATGTCGAGTTGGCTCTCTGTGCCGGTCGGCCCGATCCCGGTCAGGCAGGTGATGGCGTTGTTGACCGGGTGCCGCAGCACATCGATGATCACCGGCACAGCCCCGGTGCACTCGATGATCACATCGGCGTGCACGCCGCTGTCCGGCAGGCGGTCCGTGTGGTACGCGACGCCGAGCGACCGGGCGAGCTCCGGCTTCGGACCGCTGGTGTTGCGGTCGAACACGTGCACCTCGAGGTCGCGCTGGGTGCCCATCAGCGCGGCGAGCAGGCCGATCGGCCCGGCTCCGGTCACCGCCGCCACCCTCGGCGTCCAGGTCGACCGCGCGCCGATCCGCTCCACCTGCTCCCACGCCTTCGCCAGCACGGACGCCGGTTCGAGCAGCACGCCGAGGTCACCGAGGCTCGGGTCCACCCGGATCAACTCCTCCGGCCGGGCCCGCCACCGCTCCCGCGCGAAGCCCTGCCGGCTGTCGATGCCGTGCTCGGTGTACCGGCCGTTGCGGCACATGTCCACCTCTCCGACGGCGCAGGCCGGGCAGGGCACCGGGTCCGGTTCACGCACCATGCCGACGACCAGGTCACCGGGGGCGAGGGTGCTGCCCGGCGGGGCCTCGACGACCCGGCCCAGGCTCTCGTGCCCGAGGATCAGCCGGTCCGAATCCGGGGGCGCCTCGCCGTACTCGCCACTGACGATCTCGAAGTCGGTCCCGCAGATGCCGACCGCGAGCGCGTCGACGAGCACGTCGCCCTCGTCGGGCGGTGGCTCGCCCACGTCGCTCACCGTCACCGATCCCGACTCGCCGGGCTTCACCGTCAACGCACGCACACGTCTTGGATACCACCCGCAACGGGCGTCGTGGGGCGAAATGGTCGCACCGGGCGTTGCGTGGGCGGGGGATGATGATGGGCATGGCGTCGTTGCGCAGATGGCTCGCCGTGCTCGCGGTCACGGTCGTGGCGGGCGTGCTCATGCCGGCCGTGGCGTGGGCGGGCGGGTCGCCCGAGGTGCTGGCGGTCGCGGGCGAGGCGGCGCGAGCGCGCCGGGCGTTCGGCGGCGTCTTCCTCCTCTTCGCGGCGCTCTGCTGCCTCGGGGTCGTCGCGCTGGTGATCCTCACGGTCGTCCTGATCGCTCGGGGGCGCCGTACCGGGCCCCGCTAGCCGGTCGCCTCGGCGTGGCCGCGGTCGGCCTTGCCAGCGTCGGTATGGTGCTTTTCGTGGTACGCGGGCGTCGCCGCCACACCGAGGCGGTCTTCGTGGACAGGTCGGGGCGTCGCCGCCGCCTGCTCACCCTCGTCGGCGCCGCCGTAGGGGTCGTGCTCGTGGCCGGGCTGGGCCTCTTCGCCGCTGGGCTTGTGGGTAGCGGGCCGGTGAGCCTGCCGGGCTGGCCGGACCCTGGCGCGCAGGCGGGCCAGGACCGGCCGGCGAGCACCACGCCGGCGCCGAGCATCACCACCACACCCGCGGGCTGGCGGAGCACCCGTACCACTCCGCCTCCTCCCGCACCGACGCCCACGGGCGTGTCCGTGTCGCCCGTCGCGCCCACGCCCGGGCCGCGGGCCCCGACCGAGAATCCCGGCCAGGGGGATGAGCACCGGCGTACGCCGCAGCCGACCAAGCCACCTGGAAAGCCGGGTCAGTAGCCGATGTCCCGACGGGTCACGCGGCGCGAGCCTCGGGCGCACTGGCTGCTGCTCCTGCTCGGCATGATCGCGCTGTTCGTCGCGCTCTGCTTCAACGGGTTCGTCGAAGGCATCGTCGGCGGTTCGGGCCGTGCCGGCGCCGCGGCCTCCGGCGGCGGTGCGCCCTCGGATGTGCCCATGGAGGTGACCGAGGGAGGACCGGTGCTGCGCCTCGACGGTGAGGTGCCCCAGACCCGGCGGATGCCCGCACGCACGATCGCGCTCACCTTCGACGACGGCCCCGATCCGGTCTGGACTCCACGGGTGCTCGACCTGCTGCGCCAGCACGGGGCGAAGGCCACCTTCTTCGTCGTCGGCGCCGAGGTCAACAAGCACCCCGAGCTCGTTCGCCGGATGCTCGCCGAGGGTCACGAGGTGGGCTCGCACACCTTCACCCACGCCGACCTGACCAGCGCGCCCGACTGGCGGCGAGATCTCGAGATCACCCTGGCCCGCAACGCCATCGCCGGTGCGACCGGCCGGCAGGTCACCCTGTTCCGGCCGCCGTACTCCTCCGTGTCGAGCGGGGTGACGGCCGCGGACTACGTGGCGATGCGCGAGGTCGCCCGGACCGGGCACGTCGCGGTCCTCGCCGATCTGGACACCAACGACTGGCGCCGGCCGGGCGTCGAGGCGATCGTCAAGGCCGCGACACCCCCGACACCGGGCGACGGCGCGGTCGTGCTCATGCACGACGGCGGCGGCGACCGTGCCCAGACCCTCGCGGCCCTCGAGATCCTGCTGCCCACGCTGGCCGAGCAGGGGTACCAGTTCCGTACCGTTTCGGCGGCGATCGACGCGCCCGACTCCACGGTCCCGGCGCCGGCCCTCACCGAGTGGGGCGGGCGGTCGCTGCGCTACGCGCAGATCGCGTCGGCGTGGGTCGCCGACGCGCTCGCCGTCTTCCTTGCCGTCGCGCTGGGCCTGGCGCTGCTGCGGCTGGTTGTCCAGTTGATCTGCGCGCCCGTGCACGCGCGGCGGGGCCGGCGGCGGAGGCGCCGGGGTCTGCGCTACCTCGGCCCGGTCTCGGTGATCGTGCCGGCCTACAACGAGGCCGCGAACATAGCCGCGACGGTGCGTTCGCTGGTCGACAACGACTACCCGGAGTTGGAGGTGATCGTCGTCGACGACGGCTCGACCGACGGCACCGCGGAGATCGTGCACCGGCTGGGACTGCCCGGCGTACGCGTGATCCGCCAGCCCAACGCCGGCAAACCGGCGGCCCTGAACACCGGCATCGCGCACGCCGCGTACGACCTGCTGGTGCTCGTCGACGGCGACACGGTCTTCGAGCCCGACGCGATCGGCCGCCTGATCCAGCCGTTCCGTGACCGGTCCGTCGGGGCCGTCTCCGGCAACACGAAGGTGGCCAACCGCACCGGGCTGCTCGGCCGCTGGCAGCACATCGAGTACGTGATCGGCTTCAACCTCGACCGCCGACTCTTCGACGTGGCCAGGTGCATGCCGACCGTGCCCGGCGCGATCGGCGCCTTCCGCCGCCAGGCCCTGATGGACGTGGGCGGGGTCTCCGCCGCCACGCTCGCCGAGGACACCGACCTCACGATGGCGGTCATCCGGGCGGGGTGGCGGGTGGTGTACGAGGAGACCGCGGTCGCCTGGACCGAGGCGCCGGCGACCCTGCGGCAGCTGTGGCGGCAGCGGTACCGCTGGTGCTACGGCACGCTGCAGGCGATGTGGAAGCACCGCCGCTCCCTCGTGCAGCGCGGGCCCGCCGGCAAGCTCGGGCGGCGCGGGCTGGCGTACCTGGCGCTCTTCCAGGTCGCGCTGCCGCTGGCCGCCCCCGCCGTCGACGTCTACGCCGTCTACGGCCTGGCGTTCCTGCCGCTGTGGCAGGTCGCCGCCGTGTGGTTCGGCCTGCTCATCCTGCAGGCGCTGACCGCGGCGTACGCACTGCACCTGGACCGGGAGCGCTACGGACCATTGTGGACGCTGCCGTTCCAGCAGATCGTCTACCGGCAGCTCATGTACCTCGTCGTGGTGCAGTCCGTCGTGACCGCGCTGCTCGGCAGCCGCCTGCGCTGGCACCGCATGGTCCGCACCGGCTCGGCGGCCGCGCTCGCGGCGACCCGGCCCTGAGCGCGGGTGAGCGGGGTGTAGCTTCCGATCATGGATTTGGTGAGCCTGGAGCAGGTACAGGTCGCCGCAGCCGCGATCTCCGGAGTGGCGGTGCGGACCCCGCTGCTGCCGGCGGCGTGGGCGGGCGACCTGTGGCTGAAGCCGGAGAGCCTGCAGCCGGTCGGCTCGTTCAAGCTGCGCGGGGCGTACCACGCCATCAGCCGGCTGCCCGCGAACCGGCGCGCGGCCGGCGTCATCACCCACTCCTCCGGCAACCACGCCCAGGCGGTGGCGTACGCCGCCCGGGCGTTCGGAGTGCCGGCGGTGGTGGTCATGCCGGACGTCGCCGCGCCGGTGAAGATCGAGGCCGTCCGGGCCATCGGCGCCGAGGTCGTGCTCGTGCCGCCCGCGCAGCGGCTCGCCCGGGCCGAGGAGCTGGCCGCGTCGCGTGGTCTGACGATGATCCCGCCGTTCGACCACCCCGATGTCATCGCCGGGCAGGGCACGATCGGCCTGGAGATCGTCGAGGACCTGCCGGACGTCGACGTGGTGCTGGTGCCGGTGGGCGGGGGTGGCATCGCGTCGGGCGTGGCGACCGCCGTCGCGGCGTTGCGCCCGTCCGCGGTCGTGGTGGGGGTCGAACCGGAGTACGCCGCGGACGCGCGCGAGAGCCTGCGCGTGGGTTCGGTCGTCGCGTGGCCGGTGGAGCAGACGTACCGCACGTGCGCGGACGGGCTGCGAACCAACCTCTCCGAGCTGACCCTGGCTCATCTGCGGGAGCGTCTCGACCGGATCGTCACCGTGACCGAGGACGAGATCCGCGAGACCGTCGGCCGCCTCGCCCGCTCGGCTCGGCTGGTCACCGAGCCCAGCGGCGCGGTGGCCACGGCCGCGTACCTGTACCGGCGGGCGGAGCTGCCGGCCGGGCGCACCGTCGCGGTCATCTCCGGCGGCAACGTCGACCCGGCCCTCCTCGCCGCCGCGGTCGGTGACCAGCCGGGGCCGTGCCCGGTGTGAGGCCGGCGAGGATGCGCCGTCGCGGTCCTGGTGCCCTGGGCAGCGCTCCGCCGCCTGGGGTTTCACACCGCGGGCGTCGGTGTGGCTGCCGCCTCCGGAGCGTCATGCAGTCCCAGCCGCCACAGCACCCAGGCGAGCACGAACGCCTCCTCCCGCCAGGCGTCGTACCGGCCGCTCGGCCCGCCGTGCCCCGCGTCCATCTCGGTCTTGAGCAGGTACGACCCCTGCGGGGCGACCGCGCGCAGCCGGGCGATCCACTTTGCCGGCTCGTGGAACAGCACGCGGGTGTCGTGCAGCGAGGTCACCGCGAGGATCGGCGGGTACGGGCGGTCCGCCACGTTCTCGTACGGCGAGTACGACTTCATGTACTCGTACACGTCGGCCGACGCCAGCGGGTTACCCCACTCCTCCCATTCGGTGACGGTCAGCGGCAGTGACGGGTCCAGGATCGAGTTCAGCGGGTCCACGAACGGCACCTGAGCGACGATGCCCGCGAACGCCTCCGGGGCGAGGTTCGCCACCGCTCCCATGAGCAGCCCGCCCGCCGAGCCCCCGCGGGCGATCGTGCGGTCGGGTGACGTCCAGCCGGCGGCGAACAGGTGCTGCGCGCACGCCACGAAGTCGGTGAACGTGTTCTTCTTCGACAGCAGCTTGCCCTCTTCGTACCAGCGCCGGCCCATCTCGCCGCCGCCGCGCACGTGCGCGACGGCGAAGACGACCCCGCGGTCCACAAGGGATAACCGGGGTATCGAGAACCAGGGGTCCAGCGAGGTCTCGTACGAGCCGTACCCGTAGAGCAGGCACGGGGCCGTGCCGTCGCGGGGCGTGCCGCGCCGGCACACCAGCGAGACGGGTACTCGCGTGCCGTCCTTGGCGACCGCCCACTCCCGGTGCTGCTCGTAGTCGGCCGGGTCGTACCCGCCGAGCACCGGCTTGCGCTTGCGCAGCACCATCGCGCGCGTGTCGAGGTCGTAGTCGTACACCGAGTCCGGGGTGACCAGCGAGGCGTAGTGCAGCCGGACCTGCGACGTGTCGTACTCCGGGTTGTCGGCCAGGCCGACCGTGTAGATCGGCTCCTCGAACGCGATGTCGTACTCCGCCCCGCCGTCGGTGGGCAGCACCCGCAGCCCGGTCAACCCGTCGCGGCGCAGCGACACCACCACGTGCCGGGCGAACGCGTCCACCGCCTCGAGCCGGGTGCCCGGGGTGTGCGGGATCAGCGGCACCCACTCGCCCGGCTCGTCGGCGGAGGTGTAGGCCAGGGCGAAGTCCTCGGCCCCGTCGTTGTGCAGGATCAGCAGTCGGTCGCCGTGGTGCTCCACGGTGTACTCCACGCCCTGCCTGCGCGGCGCGACGACGATCGGCGCCGACGCCGGCGCGGACGCCGGGATCAGCCACACCTCGGACGTCACCTTGCTGTGGATGTCGATGACGACGAACCGCTCCGAGCGGGTGAGCCCGACGTTGACCCAGAACCGCTCGTCGTCCTCCTGGTGCACGATCTGGTCCTCGCCGGCCGGCGTGCCCACCACGTGCCGCCACACCCGGTACGGCCGCCACGCCTCGTCGACCGTCAGGTAGAACAGGGTGGACCCGTCCGCCGACCAGGCCGAGCCGTAGAACACGTTCGGCACCTCGTCGGCGAGCACCTCGCCGGTGACCAGGTCCTTGACGTGCAGGGTGAACCGCTCGTCGCCGGCGAAGTCCACCGAGTACGCCAGCCGCCGCCCGTCCGGGCTCACGTCGAACGTGCCCAGCGCGAAGAACTCGTGCCCGTCGGCCAGGACGTTCTCGTCGAGCAGGATCTCCTCGCCGTCCAGCGGGCGGCCGTCCTCGGTCGACGGCGGGTCGACCTCACCCGGGCGCACCGCCCGCCGGCAGTGGATCGCGTACTGCTGCCCCTCGACCGTGCGGGTGTAGTACCAGTACCCGCCCTTGCGGGTCGGCACGGTCAGGTCCGTCTCCTGCGTGCGCCGGCGGATCTCGTCGAACAGCCGCTCGCGCAGGCCGGCCAGGTGCGCGGTGACGGCCTCGGTGTACTCGTTCTCCGCCTTCAGGTAGGCGATCGTGTCCGGGTCGTCCTTGTCGCGCAGCCAGGCGTACTCGTCGATGACCGTGTCGCCGTGGTGGACCCGCTCGGTCGGGATCTTCTTGGCCGTCGGCGGCTGGATCGTCATGCCCCGTAACGTTACCGTTCATCCATGGCAGCACTCCCCGCGCTGACCGCGCGCCTGCTCGACGCGCTCGGTCCCGACGCGGTGGTCACCGACGAGGCGGCGCGACGGACGTACGAGTGCGACGGGCTGACCCACTACCGGGTGACGCCGGGGGTCGTGGTGCTACCCACGGACGCGGCCGGCGTGCAAACCACGGTCCGGCTGTGCCGGGAGTACGGCGTGCCGTTCGTGGCTCGTGGCTCCGGCACGGGTCTGTCCGGCGGCGCGCTGCCGGTGGCCGACGGCGTGCTGATCGTGACGAGCCGCATGCGGCGCATCCTCGAGGTGGACCTCGCCAACGGGCGCGCGGTCGTGGAGCCCGGCGTGGCCAACCTGGCGATCAGCCAGGCCGTCGCCGGTGCCGGCTACTTCTACGCCCCGGACCCGTCCAGCCAGCTCGTCTGCTCGATCGGCGGCAACGTCGCGGAGAACTCCGGCGGGGCGCACTGCGTCAAGTACGGGTTCACCGTGCACCACGTGACCGGGCTGGAGCTGTGCACCCCCGACGGCGACCTCGTGTGGCTCGGCGGCGGGATGGCCGCCGAGGCGCCCGGCTACGACCTGGTCGGCGTGGTCGTGGGCTCGGAGGGGACGCTCGGCATCGCCACGAAGGTCGCCGTGCGTCTGCTGCGCTCCCCGCAGGCGGTCACCACCCTGCTCGCGGCGTTCGCGACCGTCGCCGAGGCCGGCGCGGCGACCAGCGCGATCATCGCCGCCGGGCTGGTCCCCGCCGCCGCCGAGATCATGGACGCGCTCGCGATCGCGGCGGCCGAGAAGGCGGTCAACTGCCGCTATCCTCCCGGCGCGGGCGCGGTGCTCATCGTCGAGTGCGACGGCCCGGCCGCCGAGGTGGCCGCCGAGGTGGCCGAGGTGACCCGGCTGTGCCGCGAGGCGGGCGCGTTCGAGGTGCGGGTCGCCGCCGACCCGGCCGAGCGGGCGGAGATCTGGCGGGGGCGCAAGTCGGCGTTCGCGGCGGTGGGCCGGATCAGCCCGAACTACATCGTCCAGGACGGGGTGATCCCGCGGACCGCGCTGGCGGAGGTGCTCGCCGCGATCGAGGCGCTGACCGCCGAGGCGAGGCGGCGCACCGGGCACGACGTGCGGGTGGCGAACGTGTTCCACGCCGGGGACGGCAACCTGCACCCGCTCGTGCTCTACGACGCCGCCGTGCCCGGCTTCTACGAGGCGGCCGAGGAGGTGTCCGGGGCGATCCTCGATCTGTGCGTGGCGCACGGCGGATCGATCACCGGCGAGCACGGCGTGGGTGTGGACAAGGCGGCGAAGCTGCCGCGGATGTTCAGCGCCGACGACCTCGACACGATGCACCTCGTGCGGTGCGCCTTCGACCCGGACGGCCGGGCCAACCCGGGCAAGGTGTTCCCGACGCCGCGGCTGTGCGGCGAGGTGCCCCGGCCCCGGTCGGCGGACGACGAAGCGGCCCGCGCCGCTGAGCGGTTGGGTATCGAGGCATGGTGAGCGACGAGGTGCGCGACGCGCTCGCCGCGGCGTGCGGCGGCGCCGGCCAGGTCCGCGCAGCCGGGCCGGCGGACGCGGTCGCGGGGGTGGCGCCGCGGTGGGTGGTGGCGCCGGGCACCGCCGAGCAGGTGGCCGCCGTGCTGTCGGTGGCGGCGGAGCGAGGGCTCGCGGTGGTGGTCCGGGGCGCCGGCACGAAGCTGGACTGGGGCGCGCCGCCGGAGCGCGTCGACCTGGTGCTGGACACGCGACGGCTCGCCGGGGTGCGCGAGCACGCGCCCGGCGACCTGGTCGTGACGGTGGGCGCGGGCACGCCGCTCGCCGACCTGCGGGCGGTGCTGGCACGGGCCGGGCAGCGGCTGGCGCTGGACCCGGCGTCGGAGGCCGACGGCGCGACGGTCGGCGGGGTGCTCGCCGCCGGCGAGGCCGGGCCGCTGCGGCTGCGGTTCGGCGCCGGTCGGGACCTGCTGATCGGGGTGGAGTTCGTGCGCGCCGACGGCGTGGCGGCCCGCTCCGGCGGCCGGGTGGTCAAGAACGTCGCCGGGTACGACGTGGGTCGGCTGCTGTGCGGCTCGTACGGCACGCTCGCGGTGATCACCGCGGCGACGTTCCGGCTGCATCCACTGCCGGCCGCGCGGCGGTACGTGTGCCGGGCGGTCGGCACGCCCGGAGAGGCCGGAGAGGTGGCCGCCGCGGTGCTGGCGTCACCGGTGGCGCCAGCCGCCGTGGAGGTGGACGTGCCGGCGGATCAGGTGGGCCCGGGGGCGCCGGTCCAGGTGGCGGTGCTGGTGGAGGGCACGCCGGCCGGGGTGGACGCCCGGGCCGGTGAGCTGGCGCGGCTGCTCGGCCCCGACGCATCCATCGTGGACTCGACGCCCGAGTGGTGGGGGCGGTACCCGTTCGGCGCCGGGGACGTGGCGCTCAAGGTGGCCGCGCCGCTCACCGGGTGGCCGGCGGCGCTCGAGGCGCTGCGGTCGGTCGTTGCCGGCGGGGGCGACACGTCTGCCGGGCCGGCGGTCTCGGCACGGGGGTCGGCGGGGACCGGCGTCGTGTACGCCGCGCTGCCCGGCGACACGCCACCGGCGACGGTCGCCGCCGCGCTGGACGCGGCACGCGACGCGCTCGCCGCCACCGGCGGGTCGTGCGTGGTGCTGGCGGCCCCCGCGTCGATGGGCGACGTGCTGGACCGGTGGGGCGCGGTGCCCGGGCTCGACCTGATGCGGCGGGTCAAGGAGCGGTTCGACCCCGGGCGGGTGCTGTCCCCGGGCCGGTTCGTGGGAGGCATCTGATGGCCGATCTGCGCGCGCTCACCGACATGTGTGTCCACTGTGGCTTCTGCTTGCCCGCGTGCCCGACCTACCAGTTGTGGGGCGAGGAGATGGACTCGCCCCGCGGCCGCATCCACCTGCTGCGTCAGATGCTCGACGGCGGGCAGGTGTCGGCGTCGGTCGCCCGCCACGTCGACGCCTGCCTGGGCTGCCTGGCGTGCGTGCCGGCGTGTCCGTCCGGAGTGCGCTACGACGAGATCATCCCGCAGGCGCGGGCGCTGGTGGAGTCGGCGGGGCGCCGGCCGTGGCTGGACCGGGCGGTTCGGGCCGGGATCTTCGCGCTGTTCCCGTACCCGCGGCGGCTGCGCCTGGCCCGGGGACCGTTGCGGCTGGCCCGCGCGGCGGGACTGGACCGCCCGGAGCTCCTGGCCCGTGTGCACCCGTCGCTGGCCGCAGCGGCGGCGCTCGCGCCGCCGCTGCGGCCCCCGGTGAGGCTGCCGACCCGGGTACGCGCGCGCCCGGGCGGTCGCCCGGGCGCGCGCCGGGCCGTCGTTGGCCTGCTGACCGGCTGCGTGCAGAGCGCCTTCTTCTCGCACGTCTCCGCGGCGACCGCGCGGGTGCTGGCGTTGGAGGGGTGCGACGTGGTGATCCCGCGCGGCCAGGGCTGCTGCGGGGCGCTGTCTCGGCACGCGGGGCGGGACGCGCAGGCGCGCCGGCTGGCCCGGCGCACCGCCGCGGCCTTCGACCGGGCCGGCGTGGACGTGGTGGTGACCGACGTGGCCGGCTGCGGCTCGATGCTCAAGGAGTACGAGTCGCTGCTCGGCGAGTCTCCACGGTGGACAGCGATGGACGTGACCGAGCTGCTGGTGTCGCTGGGCGAGCCGCTGGCCCGGCGGCACCCGCTGCCGCTCACCGTGGCGTACCACGACGCATGCCACCTGTCGCACGGGCAGGGGGTGCGCGCACAGCCCCGGGACCTGCTGGCGGGCATTCCGGGCCTGAGGTTGGTGTCGCCGGTCGACGCGGACGTCTGCTGCGGCTCGGCCGGGGTCTACAACCTGCTGGAGCCGGCCACGGCGGCCGAGTTGGGCGCGCGCAAGGCCGCCGCGCTGCGCGCGACCGGCGCCGAGGTCGTGGCGGCGGGCAACCCGGGCTGTCTCCTGCAGATCGCCGCGGCCCTGCGCGCGGCCGACGCACCGCGCCCGGCGGTGCTGCACACCGTGCAGCTCCTCGACGCGTCGCTGCGCGGGCTCGTCCTGAGCGCCGCATCGTCCTGACCATGCGCGGGACACGCCGCCGGCCGCGCATCTTCCCTTGTGAACGCATGTGGCGGCTAGGGGCGCACGGCGGCGTCGTTGCGCACGGCGGCGTTGTCGCGTAAGGCGGCGTCGTTGTGCACGGCGGCGTCGTTGCGCAGGACGAGGATCGCGATGTCGTCGCGGGGCGGCTCGGCGGAGAACCCGAGCGCGGCCGAGCGCAGCTGCGCCGCGACCACGCCGGCCGGGTAGCCGACGAGCGGCGCCGCGGCCGCGAGCAGCCGGTCGAACCCGAAGAACTCCCCGCGCCGCCGCCGTTCGGTCACCCCGTCGGTGTAGAACACCAGCGTGTCGCCGGGGCCGAGGGTGAGCGAGGACACCGGCGTGGCCACCGTCTCCAGCAGGCCGAGCGCCGTGCCGTTCACCCCCACGAACGACGCCCTGCCGTCCACGGGCAGGAGCACCGGGGGGTCGTGCCCGGCCAGATGCAGCGACACGTCCAGGCTCCCGCCGGGCAACCGTCGCACGGCGGCCAGCGCCAGGGTGCAGTACCGCCCCGCGCCGCGCTCGGCGAGCGTCGCGTTCAGCGTGGTGAGCACCGAGGGCAGCGTCCGTCCGTCGGCCACGAGCACGCGGATCACGTCCCGGACGTGGCCGGTCACCGACGCCGCCTGGACGCCCTTGCCGGACACGTCGCCGATGACGACCAGCCAGCGCCCGTCGGGCATCGCCACCACGTCGTAGAAGTCGCCCCCGACCTCGGTCTCGTTGCCGGTCGGCACGTACTCCGCGCCGAGGCCCACGCCGTCGATGACCGGCAACGCCGGCGGCAGCAGGGACTGCTGCAGCGTGTGGGCGATGCGGCGCCGGTCGGAGTGGATGCGGGCGTTGTCGAGCGCCAGTGCGGCGCGGCGGGCCAGGTCCTCCAGCACCGCGATCTCGTCCGGATCCTGCCGGTACTCGGGGTGGCGTCCGACCGCGAGCGTGCCGAGCCGTTGGCCGCGCGCGAGCAGCGGCACGGCGAACCCCTCGACGGGCGGCCCGAGCGGCGTCGCGCCAAGGCCTTGTACCGCCTCACCGAGCCGACCCAGCAGCTCGGCGGGCCCGTCCGGGTCGAGCAGCTCCACCAGCGCGGGCAGCGCGGCCTCGTCGGCGTGGGTGGCGGCGGCCAGGGAGAGGTCGCCGGTCTCGCCGGTGACATACACGGCGCACCACTGCCCGAGGCGCGGCACGACGAGCCGGGGGATCAGCGCCAACGTGAGGTCGACATCGAGGGACTGGGCCAGCAGGTCGCTGGCTTCGGCGAGGAAGGCCAGCCAGGTCTGGCGGTGCAGGTCGGCCTGGCGCAGCCGTTCCCGCTCGACGGCCAGGCCGACGCGCTCGGCGACCAGCGCGGCGAGCGGTCGGGTGAGCGGGTTCGGCGGGGCGGTGATCTCCAGTTCTCCGGACCAGGGCCGGTCCACGGGCAGTGGGATCCGGACCGTGGTCGGACGGTTCGCGAACGGCGTGCCGACATCGGAGCCGAACGCGGCGATCGTGCGCATGCCGGCGCCGTCGCCGCGGTCCAGCCGTACCGCGGCGGCGGTGGCGTGCAGCCGGTCGGCCAGGCACCACATCAGCTCCCCGGTGAAGTGAGTGATCGCGTCGTCGGCGAGGGGGTCCGGTTCGATCTCCAGGAGAGCCGTGATGGTCTCGGCACCGAAGCTGTCCGCGTGGCCGGGCACGCCGTCCGGTACCGCGCCGATCGCGGCCCCCGGCAGGTCCAACCGGAACCACACCCCCTTGCCGTCGGCGTGGTGCGTGGTACCCCACCGGGTGGCGAACCGGTCCACCAGCAGCAGGCCCCGACCGCCCTCCTCGGCGTTGGCCTCCTCGCCCTTGGCGAGCACGCTCAGGTCCAGCGTGCCGGCCACCTGGTCACGCACGGTCACGGTGACCCCGCCCGGGTCGGTGGCGATCTCCAGTACCAGGTCCGTGCCGGCGTGCAGCACGCCGTTGGTCGACAGCTCGGTGGTGAGCAGGAGCGTCTCGTCGAGGAGGTCCGTCAGCCTCGCCTCGGTGAGCACGGAGCGGACGATCGCGCGCGCGGCGGCCGGGGTACGGCGATCGGCGGGCAACCGTACGCGGCGAATCATCTCGGCGGGCACACTGGCAGTCTCCACCGATCGGGCCGTTCGATCCAGCCGGCGGGCTACCACTCATCGGCCGATCGGAGAAGGATGGGGAGCACCTGCCCGCGACGCCCTACGGAGGGACATATGACCACCGTGGCGGAACGTGCCAACGACGGGGTCTCCCTCGCCGAGCTCGCCGAGGCGCTGCGGCAGGTGAGACGCGGCGAGTTCGACGTCCGCCTGCCGCGCCGTGGCGGACCCGCCGGTGAGGCGGTGGACGCCTTCAACTCGGTGGTGTCGTTGCTCGAGCGACGCAACCGGGAGTTGCTGTGCATCGCTCGGGTGATCCGGCGGGAGGGCCGGATGGACGAGCGGATGGACTCCGGCGCGTACGAGGGCGCGTGGGCGGAGGGCATCCGTGCCGTCAACGGGCTCATCGACGATCTCGCCCGGCCCACTCAGGAGATCGCGCGCGTGATCGCGGCGGTCGCCGAAGGCGACCTGTCCCAGCACATGTCGCTGGAGATCGACGGACGGCCGTTGCGCGGTGAGTTCCGGGTGATCGGCCGCACCGTCAACACGATGGTCGACCAGCTCTCGTCCTTCGCCGACGAGGTCACCCGGGTGGCCCGCGAGGTGGGTACCGAGGGGAAGCTGGGCGGCCAGGCCGAGGTGCGGGGCGTGGCCGGCACCTGGCGGCAGCTCACCGAGAACGTCAACCAGTTGGCGTCCACACTCACCACTCAGCTGCGCGCGATCGCGCAGGTCTCCACCGCGGTGACCCGCGGCGACCTGACCCAGCAGATCACGGTGGAGGCGCAGGGCGAGGTCGCCGAGCTCAAGGACAACATCAACCAGATGATCGTCACGCTGCGCGAGACGACGCGGGAGAACGCCGAGCAGAGCTGGCTGGATTCCAACATCGCGCGGATCGGCGGGCTGCTGCAGGGCCAGCGGGACCTCGACGAGGTCTACGCCATGATCGTGAACGAGGTCGCCCCGTTGGTCGGAGCCCAGCTCGGCGCCTTCTTCGCCGCCGACACCAGCCAGCAGCCGCTGCGGCTGCGCCTGGCCGCCTCGTACGGCTACGTCGCGCGGGGCCGCGAGCTGAGTTTCGAGGCGGGGGAGGGGATCGTCGGGCAGGTGGCGGTCACCCGGCGCACGATCCGGGTCCCCGCCGAGCGCGCCGGCCCGGACACGCCCCGCATCCGCTCCGGACTCGTCGACACGCCACCCGCCGACATCGTCGTGCTCCCCGTGCTGTTCGAAGGCGAGCTGCTCGGGGTCATCGAGTTCGCCTCGGTGTCGGTCTTCTCCGAGTTGCACCTCGCGTTCCTGGACCGGCTGGTGGCCACCATCGGGGTCGCGCTCAACACGATCCTCGCCAACCGCCGCACCGAGGAGCTGCTCGCGCAGTCCCAGCGGCTGACCGCCGAACTGCGGGAGCGGTCCCGGGAGCTGGAGCGCACCAACGCCGAGCTGGAGCAGCAGGCCGCGCTCCTGTCGGAGCAGAACCGGAAAATCGAGATCAAGAACCGTGAGATCGAGAGGGCCCGCACGGGCCTGGAGGAGAAGGCGCAGCAGCTCGCCCGCGCGTCGCAGTACAAGTCGGAGTTCCTCGCCAACATCAGCCACGAGCTGCGCACACCGCTGAACTCCCTGCTGCTGCTCGCCCGGCTGCTCGCGGAGAACCAGGAGCACAACCTGACCGACCGCCAGATCGAGTTCGCCCGCACCATCTACGGCGCGGGCTCGGACCTGTTGGCGCTCATCGACGACATTCTCGACCTGTCGAAGATCGAGGCGGGCCGGATGGACGTGGAGCCGGCCGAGGTGCGGCTCGCCGACATCCGCGAGTACGTCGAGCAGGCGTTCGCGCCGCAGGCCGAGGAGAAGGGACTGGACTTCTCCGTGGAGCTCGCGCCCGACCTACCGGACAGCGTCGTCACCGACGAGCAGCGCCTGCAGCAGATCCTGCGGAACCTGCTGTCCAACGCGGTGAAGTTCACCGATAGGGGCAGCGTGAGCCTGCGTATCGGGCGGGCCAGGCACCTGCCCGACACCGAGCCCGCGCTCGCCCGCGCGCGGCAGGTGATCGCGTTCACCGTCGCCGACACCGGCATCGGCATCCCTCAGGACAAGGTGGATCTGATCTTCGAGCAGTTCCACCAGGCGGACGGCACGACCAGCCGCAAGTACGGCGGCACCGGGCTCGGCCTGTCGATCAGCCGCAAGCTGTCCCGGCTGCTCGGTGGGGCGATCGGCGTGACCTCCACCGTCGGCGTCGGTTCCGAGTTCACGCTCTACCTGCCCGACACGCTCACCGTGGAGCCGGTCGCGCCGCCCGCCGTGCCCCCGGTGCCGGGCCTTGCCGCCCGCAGGCGCACCAGCGGCTGGGCCGAGCCGACAGGAGCGGCGGCAGGGCCGTCCGGGATGGTGGAGACCGTCCGCCCCGAGCGCCGGCAGACGGACGCCGCGCAGCGGCTCGAGGGCGCGCACGTGCTCATCGTCGACGACGACGTGCGCAACGTCTTCGCGCTCGCCAGCGCGCTGGAGCTGCACGGCATGCGGGTGCTGTACGCCGACAACGGCGCCGACGGGGTGCGCCTGCTCGCCGAGCACCCGGAGGTCGACATCGTGCTGATGGACGCGATGATGCCGGAGATGGACGGGCACGAGACGACGCGGGCGATCCGGCGCAACGAGCGGTTCGCGACGCTCCCGGTCGTCTTCCTCACCGCCAAGGCGATGCCGGGTGACCGGGAGTCGGCGTTGGCGGCCGGCGCCAGCGACTACATCACCAAGCCGGTGGACCTCGACGACCTGCTGGAGCTGATGGCGGCGTGGGTGTCGGGGGCGCGGCGTACGGCAGGGCTCTGATGCTGCCCGCCAAGGCCCTGCTCGTCGACGACCGGAGGGACAACCTGGTCGCGCTCCAGGCCATGCTCCAGGGCCTGCCGGTGGAGACGGTGGCGGTGTCCAGCGGAGAGGCCGCCCTCAAGCAGCTGCTGATCGAGGACTTCGCGGTCATCCTGCTCGACGTCCAGATGCCCGAGATGGACGGGTTCGAGACCGCCAACCACATCAAGCGGCGGGAACGGACCCGCCACGTGCCGATCATCTTCCTGACCGCCGCCGACCGGGACGCGCACCTGGCGCTGCGCGGCTACGCGATGGGGGCGGTGGACTACCTCACCAAGCCGTTCGACCCCTGGATGCTGCGCGCCAAGGTCTCGGTCTTCGTGGACCTGTGGACCAAGCGCCAGGAGCTGGCCGCCCAGGCCGAGCAGGTTCGCCGCCGCGAGGCCCGCTGCCAGCGGCTTGGCACCGCGGCGGGCGAGGCCGCCGCGCTGCTGCGGGAGGTCGAGCCGCAGGCGCCCGAGCCGGTACGCCGGGCGCGGGCGCTGCTGGAGGAGGCGCTCGCCGAGGATCCGGAGCCGGGTTTCGACGCCTGACGGCCTGGTCCGCCGTCACCGGGCGGGCGAACTGAGCATCAGGGCGGAGCGCAACCCGGTGATGTCGAGCACACGCAGCAGATAGTCGGCGACGTTCGTGAGCACGAGCACGCTGCGGGCGGTGGTCGCCTTGCGGCTGAGCACCACGAGCGTGCCGAGGCCCTGCGAGTCGCAGAAGGTGACGTCGGCCATGTCCAGCACCACTCGTGGCGGAGGATCGGCGAGGATCTCGTTCACCGCGGCCGTCAGGCGCGGGGCGGTGAGCATGTCGATCTCCCCGGCGAGCGAGAGCACGACGTCGGCCGGCGTCCGGTGCACCCCGATCGCGAGCCCCGGATGGTCCACGCTGCTCACCCTACCCGCCGGCTGGCCCGCTCGCCCGCGCTGGAACAATGGCCAGACGAGTGCCTGGCCGCCGGCGTTCGCGGCGGCCGCGCCAGCCCGCGGCCGGGACCGCACGCCGGCGTCCGCGGCGGTCCGCGAGCGGAAGGAGGCGGGTCATGAGCCGATATCCGATGGACGCACCGGCCTCGCAGGCCCTCTTCGACCGCGCCCAGGCGGTCGCGCCGGGCGGCGTGAACTCGCCGGTGCGCGCGTTCCGGGCGGTCGGGGGCACGCCGCGCTTCATGGTCCGTGGTGAGGGGCCGTGGCTGATCGACGCGGACGGCCGCCGGTACGTGGACCTGGTCTGCTCGTGGGGGCCGCTGCTGCTCGGCCACGCGCACCCCGAGGTGGTCGGGGCGGTGACCGCCGCGGCGGCGTCGGGCACGAGCTTCGGTACGCCGACACCGGGCGAGGTGGAGCTCGCCGAGGAGATCGTGGCGCGCACGCCGGTGGAGCGGGTGCGCCTGGTCAACTCGGGCACCGAGGCGACGATGTCGGCGATCCGCCTGGCCCGGGCGGCCACCGGGCGGGCGAAGATCGTCAAGTTCGCGGGGTGCTACCACGGGCACGTCGACGCGCTGCTCGCCTCCGCGGGCTCGGGGGTGGCGACGTTCGCGCTGCCCGATTCGCCCGGCGTGACGGGCGCCGCGACCGGCGAGACGATCGTGCTGCCCTACAACGACCCCGCCGCGGTCGAGGCGGTGTTCGCGCAGGCCGGCGACGAGATCGCCGCCGTGATCACCGAGGCGGCCGCCGGCAACATGGGGGTCGTCGCGCCCCGGGACGGGTTCAACCGCCGGCTCGCCGAGATCGCCCACGCGCACGGCGCGCTGTTGATCATCGACGAGGTGATGACCGGGTTCCGGGTGTCGCGCAGCGGCTGGCACGGCCTGGACCCCGTCGACGCCGACCTGTGGACGTTCGGCAAGGTGATGGGCGGAGGGCTGCCCGCCGCCGCGTTCGGCGGGCGGGCCGACCTGATGGCGCTGCTCGCCCCGGCCGGTCCGGTCTACCAGGCTGGCACGCTCTCCGGCAACCCGCTCGCCTGCGCCGCCGGGCTGGCGACGCTGCGGCTCGCCACCCCCGAGGTGTACGCGAAGCTGGACCGCCTGGCGCAGACCGTTGGCAAGCTCGCCGCCGAGGCCCTGGCCGCCGCGGGCGTGCCGCACCGGCTCTCGTACGCCGGCAACATGTTCTCGATCTTCTTCACCGACACAGACGTGGTGGACTTCGCCACGGCGAAGACCCAGGACACCGAGGCCTTCAAGGCGTTCTTCCACGCGATGCTGGCGCGCGGCGTGTACCTGCCGCCGAGCGCGTTCGAGGCGTGGTTCGTCTCGGCCGCGCTCGACGACGAGGCGATGGACGTCATCGCCGCCGCACTGCCCGAGGCGGCGCGTGCCGCCGCCCGGGCGGGCAGCGGCGCGACGGGAGACGCGGCGGCGGGGAGCGGCGCGGCATGAGCCGGACGGTCGTGCACGTGCTCCGCCACGGCGAAGTGCACAACCCGGACAGGATCCTGTACGGGCGACTGCCGGGCTTCCGTCTGTCGCCGCTCGGCATCCAGATGGCGAAGGCCGTGGCGGCCGCCCTGGCCGACCGGGACATCACCTACATCGTGTCGAGCCCGCTCGAGCGCGCCCAGCAGACCGCCGAGCCGATCGCGGCGCAGTTCGGGCTGCCCGTGGCCGTGGACGAGCGGCTGATCGAGAGCGCGAACTGGTTCGAGGGCAAGCGGATGTCCGTCGGGGACGGCGCGCTGCGCGACCCGCGCAACTGGTGGGTGCTGCGCGATCCGTTCACCCCGTCCTGGGGTGAGCCGTACGCGGGCATCGCCGAGCGGATGTTCGCCGCCCTTCAGGCCGCCCGGGTGGCCGCCGAGGGGCACGAGGCGGTGGTCGTCTCCCACCAGTTGCCGATCTGGACGCTGCGCCGGTACGTGGAGCGCAAGCGGCTCTGGCACGATCCGCGCAAGCGGCAGTGCGCGCTGGCGAGCCTCACCTCGTTCCACTTCGACGGCGCCCGCGTGGTCGGCATCTCGTACCGGGAACCCGCGGCGCACCTGGGCACCGGAACGGGGGTGGGGGCGTGACCGGGTGGCGGCGGCCGGCGCGGCGCCGCGCGGGCACGGCCCGCCGCTGGCTCGGGTTGCTTACGGTCGCGGTGTTCGCCGCGGTAACCGGCTGCTCGGACGGCGGTGCCACGACGACCGAGCGCCGGCCCGCGCCGACGGTCACCGGGGAACTGCTCGGCGGTGGCACGTACGACCTGGCCGCGCACCGGGGCGAGGTGGTCGTGGTGAACTTCTGGGCCTCCTGGTGCGCGCCCTGCCGGGCCGAGATCGGCGACCTGGAGGAGACCTACCAGGCCACCAAGGCGCAAGGCGTGACGTTCCTCGGCATCAACATCCGCGACGAGCGGGACAAGGCGATCGCCTTTGTCGAGGGCCGCGCCAGCTACCCGAGCGTGTTCGACCCGGCCGGCAAGCTGTCCGTCGCGTTCAGCGAGTTCGGCGCCACCAACATCCCCTCGACCGTGCTCATCGACCGGCAGGGCCGGGTGGCGCACGTCCGCAACGGCGAGGTGCGCCGGGAGACCCTGGAGCCGCTGATCACCGAGTTGGCCGCGGAGCCGGGGCCCTGACATGGACAAGCCGGGGACCTGAGATGGGTGAGCAGTTCGCGCGGATCGCGGAGGGTGGGCCGCTGCTGCTGGCGATCGGTGTGGCCGCCGTGGCCGGGCTGGTGAGCTTCCTGTCCCCGTGCGTGCTGCCGCTCGTGCCCGGCTACCTGTCGTACGTGACCGGCCTGGCCGGCGCGGACCTGGAGGACGCGCGGGGCCGGCGGGGCCGCATCGCGGCGGGGGTGCTGCTGTTCATCGCCGGCTTCACCGCGGTGTTCACGGTGACCGGAGTGCTCGCGGCCGGCGTCGGACGGGTGCTGCTGGCTTACTCCCGCGCGGTCGAGGTGGTCGTCGGCGCGGTGATCATCCTGCTCGGCGCGGCGTTCCTCGGCCTGGTGCCCGGCCTGCAACGCGAGTGGCGGCTGAACAAGCTCCCCGACGCGGGCCTGCTCGGCGCGCCGGTGTTCGGGGCCGTGTTCGCGCTCGGCTGGGTGCCGTGCGTGGGTCCGACGCTCGCCGCGGTGCTCGGGCTCGCGGCGGTCGGCGGCGAGCCCGGCCGGGCGGTGACCCTCACCGTCGCCTACTGCCTCGGTCTGGGGCTGCCGTTCCTCGCCTTCGGGTTGGGCTTCCGCCGGTTGATCGGCGTGTTCCGGGCGGTGCGCCGCAACAGCCGCTGGGTCACCCGGGTGGGTGGGGCGTTGCTGATCGCGGTCGGGCTCGCGCTGGTCACCGGCGCCTGGACGGAGTTCATCAACTGGCTGCGGGCCACCGTCGGCCCGGGATCGGTGATCGTGTGAGGCGGGGCAGATCCGGTGGCGCCATCGCGCGGCTGCGCAACGCGTGGCGTCAGCTCACCAGCATGCGCACCGCGCTGGTGCTGCTGTTCCTGCTCGCCCTCGCCGCGGTCCCGGGCTCGGTGCTGCCCCAGCGCAGCGTGAACATCGAGGACGTCAACGCCTACTTCGCCGCGCACCCCGACCTCGCCCCGGTGCTCGATCGGCTGTGGGCCTTCGACGTCTTCACCTCGCCGTGGTTCTCCGCGATCTACCTGCTGTTGTTCACCTCGCTCGTCGGCTGCGTCGTGCCCCGGCTGGCCGACCACGTGCGGACGCTGCGGTCCGCGCCGCCCGACGCACCCAGGCGGATGGAGCGCCTGCCGCAGCACGCCGAAGGGCTGGTGGTCAGGGGTGGCCCGCAGGCCCTGGCGGCGGCGCTGCGGCGGCGGCGCTGGCGCGTCGCGGTACGCGGGAGCACGATCGCGGCGGAGAAGGGGTACCTCAAGGAGACCGGCAACCTGCTGTTCCACTTCGCACTGATCGGTGTGCTCGTCGGCGTGGCGGTGGGCTCCTGGTACGGCTGGCACGGCAACCGGCTCCTGGTGGCCGGGCCGGACGGGGCGTTCTGCAGCAGCGTGCAGCAGTTCGACGAGCACGGCCTGGGGCCGCGAGTCTCGCCGGGGGACCTGGCCCGGTTCTGGTTCTGCCTGGAGCTGACCGACTTCGAGGCGTCCTTCCTGGACAACGGGCAGCCGGTGTCGTACGCGGCGCACGTCACGGTGACCGGTCCGGCGGCCCGGCGGCAGGGGCCGGCGACGTTCTCGGTGAACTCGCCGCTGCGCCTGGACCGGGCGAACGTCTACCTGCTCGGCCACGGGTACGCGCCGATCCTGCGCTACACCGACCGCGAAGGCAGGGCGCAGACCACGACGGCGCCGTTCCTGCCCTCTGACGACCTGCTGACCAGCGAGGGCGTGGCGGCTTTCCCCGACGTGAACGGGCACGACCGCGCGTTGCAGATGGCGTTCGAGGGGCTCTACCTGCCGACCGCGCCGGAGAACGGTCCGTTCGTGCGGTCCCTGCACCCCGAGGAGCGGTCGCCCGCACTCATGCTGATCGCGTACCGGGGCAACCTGGGACTGGACGCCGGCATCCCGCAGTCGGTGTACAAGCTGAACCGGCGTCAGATCGAGACCGGGCGGCTCGTGCAGGTCGGCGACGCGAAGCTGCTGCGGGTCGGCGAGACGTGGACCCTCGACGACGGCACGACGCTGGAGTTCCTCGGCACCAAGCGGTGGGTGGCCCTCTCCGTGCGGTACGACCCCGGCGAGCCGATCGTGCTGGTTAGTGTGGTGCTGCTGCTGGCGGGCTTGGTGCTGACGCTGACCGGCCGCCGGCGGCGGGTCTGGTTCCGCCCGGTCGGCACCGGCGGGGCCGACGGCGACGTGTACGAGGCCGGTGGGTTGCCCCGCGGCGACTACCCCGGCTTCGCCGAAGAGTTCGCCGCGCTGGTGCGTGACGTCACCGACGGACGCGAGGCGCGCGACGTGCGTGAGGTAGGGAGGGCCGGGTAGTGGCCGCGTTGTCCGATCAGCTTCTCGTGGTGGCGATCCTGGGGTACCTGGCGGCGATGCTCCTGGCCGCCGCGGCGTACGCCTTCGGTGGGCGCGGGGCGGTGGCGCGGGCGGCGCGGCCCGCGAGGGAGCGCGAACTCGTGGGCGCCGCGCTCGCCGGCCGCCGGGAGGGCACCGCCCGGGACCGCGTGCCCGAGGCTCCGGCGACGGGGTCCAGCCAGCCCGCAGCCGGCGGGGCGCGGACCGGGTGGCTCGGCCCGGCGACGGTCGGGGTGTTCGCGCTCGCCGCGCTGGCGCACCTCGCCACGGCCGTCACCCGTGGGCTGGCCGCCGGGCGGATGCCGTGGGGCAACATGTACGAGTACGTCCTGTCGGTGACCCTGGTCGGCGCGGTGGCCTGGCTCGCCCTGGTGCTGCGGCGTCCGGCCCTGCGGCACCTCGGGCTCTACGTGGCCCTGGTCCTCGCGCTGCTGCTCGGGCTCACCGGCATGGTGCTCTACGTCGAGGTCAGCCCGCTCGTGCCGGCGCTGAACTCGTACTGGTTCATCGTCCATGTCTCGGCCGCCACGCTCGCCTCCGGCACCCTGCTCGTCGGTTTCGTGGCGGCCGCCCTGTTCCTGCTGCGGTCCCGCTACGAGAACGGCAAGCTGCCCCCGCACTCCCTGGCCCGCCGGCTGCCGGCGGCCGACACGCTGGAGGCGCTGGCGTTCCGGCTGCACGCGTTCGCGTTCCCGATCTGGACGTTCGCGATCGCGGCCGGGGCGATCTGGGCCGAGGCGGCGTGGGGCCGCTACTGGGGCTGGGACCCGAAGGAGACGTGGGCGTTCATCTCCTGGGTGGTCTACGCCGGGTACCTGCACGCCCGCCTGACGCCGAGCGTGAAGCGCAACGTCGCCGCGTGGATCGCGGTCGTCGGCTGGCTGACGATGATGATGAACCTGTTCGGGGTCAACATCTTCTTCGAGGGCCTGCACTCCTACGCCGGCGTCTGACCCGCGCGGCCTCAGCCGACTCGGCCGATTCGTCCGCCTCAGCCGGTCGGCACCTTCGCCGGCAGGTGGTCGCCGGCCGGCGGGGGGTGTGCCACATGCCGGGCAGGGACCGGCCCGCTCTGGCCGCGACCACGACGCCGGCGGCCGCCGCCCCGGTCAGCGCCGTCGCGCCCTGTCATCGCCTCTCCGCTGCTGGTTGGACAACCCACTCACGCCCGGGCGCGGCTGCTGATCGCGGCGTTCGGCGATCGGGTTGCGCGGAGCCGGAAGCGGGCACCGCCGCTGTCGCGACGCTGCCCGCTTCCGTTGCGGTGTTCCTGTTACCTGGCCCCGCTGCTGTCCGCTCCGCCGGTCATCGCGGCATCGGTGCGTACTCGGCAACTAGGTAGCACCGGTAGCTGATCACCGATGGGATGGGCACGTTGAGCTTGCCCGCGGTGGTGGTGAGCATCGCCTCGTAGCCCAGCAGCTTGCCATCGGCCGGATCGATGATGACGACGTGCCGCGTGGGCAGGCCGCTGTAGTCCGACTCCATGCCGAACGCCTCGCCGGTGCGGCCGGCCCGGTCGACGACGGTGCCGGCCACCGTCATCCCCGGGAGCTCCGCGAGGAGCCGCAGCGCCGCGGCCCGCTCGGCGGGGCCGAGCAGCCGTACGCCGGCGAGCTCGGCGATGTCCTCGAGGTACTGCACCGGGTCTTGGCGTTCACCGCTGTTCGCGGTGATCCATTGGCGCAGTGTGGTGGGGTCGGTGGGCACCGGGCCTGCCCAGCCCGCGGGGAACTGCCCGGCCCGAGCGTCGGTGATCTCCTGTCCGGAGTTCACCGTCCCGCCGCGGCGTAGCCACGTCTGCCGGTCCGCCTCGGATTGGAAGACCGGTGGGAGCAGTCGCTGGACGAGCCGGCCACCGTTGTCGTCGGTCCGCCACGACTCCCGCTCCTCCGGGACGACCGCCGAGATCGTCGTGTCCCGGGAGATCTGGGAGCCCAGAAACCAGTTGGCCGTACGCACGTGCTCGATCGTTCTGGCCGGTCGGTCGGGCATCGGAGCGGCGGCGGCGACATCGGCCAGCTCCCGCAGCCGCTGCGCGGCGGGTTGGACCGTGGCGGGCGACCTGTAGTCGAGCACTGGTGGCGTGGCGGCATGTGCCGCGGCCGGAGGTTGACCGAGTTGGGTGATGGCGACCGTCACCGCAACGGCCGCCACCGCGGTGGCCAGACCACCGGCCATGACCAGCCGACGGCTCGGCGTACGCCGAGCGGCCGTGCCTGGTCGCGGCGCCGACGCCAGGATCCGCCGCAGGTCCTGCGCACGCTGCCGCTCGTCGGGCAGGCCGCCGGGCCCAGCCGCCGGATCGAGGTCCATCAGCATCTGTCGTGCGTCGTCGATCGCGGGCATCTCACACGCCTCTCATCGCTGGGGTAGATTTCGCCGCCGCTCGGGCCGAGCCGTCGAGTTGGGCGCCGATCCGGATCTGTTCGCGAAGTCGCCGGCGGGCACGCAGCAGGCGCATCGCGAAGGTGGCCCGGCTGCATCCCAGGGCCCGTGCCGCATCGGCAGTGTCGAGCCGCTCCCAGGACACCAGCCGCAGCACCTCCTGGTCGGCTGGCGGCAGCCGGTCGAATGCGGCGGCGATATCGAGCCGGCCGGCCACACTCTCGGCGTGGTCGTCGATCCGTGAGCTGTCCGGCTCGCTCGCCATCCGGGTCACCAGTCGCCAGCCCCGCCGCTGCCCGCGGATCTCATTGGCGAGCACGTAGCCGGCGACGCGGTACAGCCAGGGCAGCGTGGCATCCGGGGGTACCTCGGCGATGCGCCGCCACGCGACCAGGAATACCTCCGCCACCACGTCACCCACGTCGACACTGACGACCCGTCGGATTACATATCGATATATGTCGTCGTAATGGCGCTCGTACAGTTCGGTGAACCGTTGTTCTCTCGCATCCGTGGCACCTCCTGCACCTTTTATGTCCGGCAGCGCCCACCCGATCACCCGGCGACGTCGGGTCTGCAAATAGCGAGGTCCGGATCCAGGGCAGGCAGCGCCACCTGCCGGCAGAAGTTGGAAGTACATTTCCAAGAACGCAGATGCAAAGAAATGTGGCTCTTCGTCATGAAGCGTGGTGGAGTGCCGGCGACACGTCACCCGCCTGGGTATGCAGGCCCTCGACGAGGTCCGCCGCCGCGTGCAGCAACAGACCCTGGCTCGCCGCGGCCACGCTGGCGACCCGCTGTATGAGGCCCGCCGGGTCCTGCGCCGCCGCGCCGACCGACTCACCCCCAAAGCCCTGGACCGGCTGCAAGCCGCCCTGGCTGTCGGTGACCCCGACGGCGAAGTCGCTATCGCCTGGTGGGCCGTCCAACAGATCTGCCTGGCCTATGCCATCGCCGACCCGGCCGCGGGCAAAGCCCACGCCGCCGAGCTGATCCCGAAACTGGCCAGCTGCCCGATACCCGAGGTCGCCCGCCTCGGGCGCACCCTGACCACCTGGCGGCGCGAGTACCTGGCCTACTTCGACACCGGCCGCGCCTCCAACGGACCCACCGAAGCGATCAACCTACTCATCGAAAAGATCCGCCGCGTCGGGCACGGCTACCGCAACTGGCACAACTACCGGCTCCGGCTCCTACTGCACTGCGGAATCCAATGGCCTACGCTCTTGACACCACGGATCAGGAGGCGCCGTCCACGGTTGGTGGCGTAGAGCCAGAAATGTGGTGGGCCGCGCACAGGCGGGAACAGCCTGGTAGCCGCCTGCCATACGTCGTACCATACGTTGCATGGTGAAGACGACTCTCTACCTTCCCGAGGAGCTGAAGCGGAAGGTGGAGCTTGCGGCGCGGCGGCGCGGCGTCAGCGAGGCCGACGTCATCCGCGCCGCGATCCGTCGCGAGGTCGGTGAGGAGCCGCTGCCCGATTCGGCGGCGCGGTTCCCGGTCCTGCACAGCGGCAACCGCGAGCCCTTCGCGGAGCGGGACGAGGAACTGCTGAACGAGATCGGGTTCGGCGAGCGGTGATCTGGGATACCAGCGCTCTCCTCGCCCTCGTCGACGGAGACGATCCCCGCCACGCCGATGTCACCCATGCCGTCGACTGGCAACGGCCACTCGGCGTACTGAGCCCATTGGTCCTCACCGAGTTCGACCACCTGCTGCGGCGCAAAGTGGGGCATCGAGACACCCGGCGAGCGGTCGGCGCCATCGTCGATTCCGCCTTCGAGGTCGCCCAGCTGTCGCTGCGCGATATCGCCGCCTGTCTCGAGATCGACCAGCAGTATGGGGACCTCGAGCTCGGTCTCGTCGACGCATCTCTCATCCTGCTGGCCGAGCGGTACCGCACGACCGAGGTTGTGACGCTGGACGAACGCCATTTCCGGGCGGTCCGGCCCCGCTACGGTGGTCCGGCGTTCCGGATCCTGCCTGCCGATGCCCGACCCCGGTAAGCCAGACTGGGCGCTATGGCGGCACCCCGGTTCCCGTACTCGGATCTGAAGGACTTCCTCACCGCGCTCGAGCGGGCCGGCGAGCTGCGGCGGGTGCGCGTGCCGGTCGACCCGACGCTGGAGATGGCCGAGGTCACCATGCGCACGGTGCGGGCGGGCGGCCCCGCGCTGCTGTTCGAGCGCCCCACGCGCGGCGAGATGCCGGTGGCGATCAACCTCTTCGGCACCGAGCGGCGGATGGCGATGGCGCTGGGCGTCGAGCGGGTCGACGACATCGGCGCGCGGATCGGCGAGCTGATCAAGCCCGAGCTGCCCGTCGGGTTCTCCGGCATCGTCGACGGGCTGGGCAAGCTGATGCAGCTCAAGTCCCTACCGCCCAAGCGGGTCAAGACCGCGCCCTGCCAGGAGGTGGTCTACCGCGGCAAGGAGGTGGACCTGAACCGGCTGCCCGGCCTGCAGGTCTGGCCCGGCGACGGTGGGATCTTCCACAACTTCGGGCTGACCCACACGAAGCATCCGGAGACCGGCAAGCGCAACCTGGGCCTGTACCGGCTGCAGCAGCACTCGCACAACACGCTCGGCATGCACTGGCAGATTCACAAGGACTCCACCGCCCATCACGCGGTCGCCGAGCGGCGCGGGGAGCGGCTGCCGGTGGCGATCGCGATCGGCTGCGACCCGGTGATCTCGTACACGGCGAGCGCGCCGCTGCCCGCGGACATCGACGAGTACCTGTTCGCCGGGTTCCTGCGCGGCGAGCGGGTGGAGATGGTGGACTGCCTGACCGTGCCGCTGCAGGTGCCGGCGCACGCCCAGATCGTCCTCGAGGGGTACGTCGAGCCGGGCGAGCGGCTGCCGGAGGGGCCGTTCGGCGACCACACCGGCTTCTACACACCGGTCGAGCCGTTCCCGGTGCTGCACGTCGAGTGCATGACCATGCAGCGCGACCCGGTCTACCACTCGATCGTCACGTCCAAGCCGCCACAGGAGGACTACGGGCTGGGCAAGGCGACCGAGCGCATCTTCCTGCCGCTGATCAAACTCCTGATCCCGGACATCGTCGACTACGACCTGCCGGCCGCCGGCGGCTTTCACAACTGCCTCATCGTGTCGATCCGCAAGCGGTACCCCAAGCACGCGCAGAAGGTGATGAACGCCATCTGGGGCGCGCACCTGCTGTCGCTGACCAAGCTGATCGTGGTCGTCGACGAGGACTGCGACGTGCACGACTACCGGGAGGTGGCCTGGCGGGCCTTCGGCAACGTCGACTACAGCCACGACATCCTGCTCACCTCCGGCCCGGTCGACCACCTCGACCACGCCTCGTACCAGCAGTTCTGGGGCGGCAAGCTGGGCGTCGACGCCACCCGCAAGCTGCCCACCGAGGGGTACACCCGCGGCTGGCCGGACGAGGCGGTGATGTCGCCGGAGGTGGTCGCCCTGGTGGACAAGCGCTGGTCGGAGTACGGCCTATGACCCGCACCTTCCCCGAAAGCGCCGCGCCGCGGGCCCCCCGTACCGGCGCGTTCCCCGACCATGTCAGGCGGTTCCTGCGGCTGGTCACGATCGAGCACTCGGTCTTCGCGCTGCCCTTCGCGTACCTGGCGGCGCTCACGGCGCGCGCCGACTGGGGCGACGTCGCCCTGATCACGGTGGCGATGGTGGGCGCCCGCACGTTCGCGATGGCGGCGAACCGGATCATCGACCGGCACATCGACGCCCGCAACCCGCGCACCGCCGGGCGGGAACTGGTCACCGGCGCGGTGAGCGTGCGCACGGCCTGGACCGGGGCGGCCGTCGCGCTGGTCGTCTTCTTCGCCGCCGCCGCCGCGCTCAACCCGCTGTGCCTGATGCTGGCGCCGCTCGCCGTGGCGCCGCTGGTCGTCTACCCGTACGGCAAGCGGTTCACCGACTGGCCGCACGCGATCCTCGGGCTCGCCCAGGTCGCCGGACCGGTCGGCGCCTGGCTGGGGGTCACCGGCACGCTCGCCGGCTCCGGCCCGGCCTGGCTGCTCGGTGTGGCCGTCGGGCTGTGGATCGGTGGGTTCGACCTGATCTACGCGTGCCAGGACGCGGAGATCGACCGCCAGATCGGCGTGCGGTCCGTGCCCGCCCGGTTCGGGGTGGCGTTCGCGCTGCGCCTGTCGACCGCCACGCACGTGGTGACGTTCGCGCTGTTCGTGTGGTTCGGCGCGCTGGTCGGGCTCGGCTGGCTGTGGTGGATCGGGCTGGCGCTGGCCGCCGGGGCGTTCGTCTACCAGCACGCGATCGTCTCGCCGGACGACCTGTCCCGGGCGAACCGGGCGTTCTTCACCGCCAACGGCTTCGTCGGCATCGCCCTGTTCGTCTTCGCGCTGCTCGACGTCGCGCTCCTCGGTGCAGGGGTGCGGTGAGCGCGGTGCGCCGGCCGTGGGTGATCGGGGTCTCCGGCGCCTCCGGGACGCCCTACGCCGCGGCCGTGCTGCGCGGGCTGCTCGACGCCGGGCACCCGGTCGACCTGGTCGTCTCCCGGGCGGCGCGGCTGACGATCCTCGACGAGACCGGGCGCCCGTTCCGCGACGGGCACTGGCGCGCGGACCTGGCCGCCTGGCTGGGCCGGCCGCTTCGCGCCGGCGACGACGTCGTGTACTGGCCGGCCGGGGACCTGGCGGCCGGGCCGAGCAGCGGCTCGTACCCGGCGCGCGGCATGGTCGTCGTGCCGGCGAGCACGGCCGCCTGCGCGGGCATCGCGATCGGGCTCTCCAAGGACCTGCTGCAGCGGGCCGCGGAGGTCAACCTCAAGGAGCGCCGGCCGGTGGTGGTGGTGCCGCGGGAGACGCCGGTCACCCGCAGCCACCTGGAGCACCTGCTCGCGCTGCACGACGCCGGCGCCGTCGTGCTGCCGGCCAGCCCGGGTTTCTACGGCGCGGGCGCGCGGGCCACCGCGGCCCAGTTGATCGACTTCGTGGCGGGCAAGGTGCTCGACGCGCTCGGCGTGCCCCACGATCTCTTCCGCCGCTGGTCGGGTGAGTTGGGCGCGGCGCGTTCGGCGGCCGACCCCGGGTAGCGGGGTCAGTGGGCGGTTCCGGGCGGGCGCGGCCCGGGTTGCCCACCGGCCGGCGGCCCCTGCCGCTCCTCGGTCTCCTCCAGCTCGCCCGCGCGCTCGCCCTCCAGCAGCGCCCTGACCTCCGATTCGCGAAAGCGCCGGTGTCCGCCCGGCGTGCGGATGCTGCCGATCCGGCCGGCGGCCGCCCAGCGGGTCACGGTCTTAGGGTCGACACGAAACAGCGCGGCCACCTCGCCGGGTGTCAGGAGACGATCTCCAGTGTCCACGGCACCCTCCTCGCGTCGACCCAAGGCGCTAGGTCTAGTAAGTCCAATTACAGCACCCTGGGTGTAACGTGTCCGAGTATCACGGAAATAGCTCCTCTTGCGAGGTTAGGGGTTACGATTCGGCGAGCGCACCGCGTGGCTGGCACCGAGTAGGGTCTACACACCGTGGACCCGATCGACCGTCGCCTCGTCGAGCTGCTGCGCGCCAACGCCCGACTGTCCTATGCGGAGCTCGCGCGGCAGGTCGGCCTGTCCGCGCCCGCGGTGCACGAGCGGGTCGGCAAGCTCGAGGCGAGCGGCGTGATCCGCGGGTACCGGGCCGAGGTCGATCCCGACGCGATCGGGCTCGGGGTCACCGCGCTCATCGGCATCGTCAGCCAGCCCAACACCCGCATCGACGACACCGTGGCCGCGCTGCGGGAGCTTCCCGAGATCGAGTCTTGCTATTTCCTCGCGGGCGAGGAATCGTTTCTGCTCAAAGTACGGGTGAACACCATCGCCGAGCTGGAGCGCCTGGTCGTGCGGCTGCACCAGACACCCGGCGTCGCGTCCACCCGCACCACGATCGCCCTCTCCACCAAGTGGGAGGGGCGTCCCCAGCCACTGCGGGAGTAGCCGTGACGGTGCGAGGCAGCGCGGTAGTCACCGGGGCGGCACGCGGGCTCGGCCTCGCCATCGCCGCCGAACTGCACGCCGCCGGGTACGCCGTGTACCTGACGGATGTCGACGGCCCGAGCGTGCGGGCGGCCGCCGAGCGGCTCGGTGCGCAGGCGGCCGAACGGATCGATGCGTCGGCGGCCGAGCGGCCCGCGCAGCCGGTCGGACCGTACGCCGCCGAGCTGGACGTCACCGATGAGGCGGCCTGCCGGGCCGTCGCGGCGCGGGCCGCGCAGGCGCCCGGCGGACTGGCGGTCTGGGTGAACAACGCCGGCATCCTCGCCACCGGGCCGTCGTGGACCCACGACGCGGCGCTGCGCCGCCGCATCCTCGAGGTCAACGCGCTCGGCGCGATGAACGGCACCCTCGCCGCGCTGGAGCACATGCGCGCCGCCGGGCGCGGACACATCGTCAACATCGTGTCGCTCGCCGGCCTGATCGCCGCGCCCGGCGAGACCGTGTACTCGGCGAGCAAGCACGCGCTGCTCGCGTTCAGCCTCGGCACCCTCTCCGACCTGCGCGCGGCCGGCGTACGGGGCGTGCACATCTCGTGTGTCTGCCCGGACGGCATGTGGACGCCCATGCTGCACGACAAGCTGACCGACGACGGGGCGGCCGTCTCGTTCACCGGCAGCCTGCTGCGACCCGAACGGGTGGCCCGGCGGGTGGCCCGGATCGTCGAGCGTCCCCGGCCCGTGGTGTCCATCCCGCGCTGGCGGGGACTGCAGGTGCGTGTGCTCGACACCTTCCCGCGTCTGGCGGCGCCGGCGGCCGGGTTGATCCTTGCGTATGGTCGTGCGCAGCAACGCCGCCGCGCGCGTCGTCTGCCTGGGTAAGGTCGGCCCATGGACCAGCTCGACCGCTGTTGCGACCGGACCCGGCAGTGGGTGAGCGAAGCGATCGCCAAGGTGGAAGCGGACGCCAACCGCTCAGCCGACACGCACCTGCTGCCGTTCCCGCTGCCGCCGCAGTGGGGGATCGACCTGTATCTGAAGGACGAGTCGGTGCACCCGACCGGCTCGCTCAAGCACCGGCTCGCCAGGTCGCTGTTCCTGTACGCGCTGTGCAACGGCTGGATCGGCCCGGACACGACGGTGGTCGAGGCGTCGTCGGGCTCGACCGCCGTGTCGGAGGCGTACTTCGCCCGGATGCTCGGGCTGCCGTTCATCGCGGTCATGCCCGCGACCACGTCACCGGAGAAGATCGCCCTGATCGAGCTGCACGGCGGCAAGTGCCACCTGGTCGCCGACCCGACCACCGTGGTCGCCGAGGCGCGGCGGCTGGCCGCCGACTGCGGCGGGCACTTCATGGACCAGTTCACGTACGCCGAGCGGGCGGTCGACTGGCGGGGCAACAACAACATCGCTGAGTCGATCTTCACGCAGCTCACGCTGGAGCGGCACCCGGTCCCCGAGTGGATCGTGGTCGGGGCGGGCACGGGCGGCACCTCGGCGACCATCGGCCGGTACCTGCGCTACCGCCGCCACCGCACCAAGCTCGCCGTGGTCGACCCGGAGGGCTCGGCGTTCTACGTCGCCTGGGAGTCCGGCGACTGGTCGGCGTGCACCGGGCGGGCCTCGCTGATCGAGGGCATCGGCCGGCCCCGGGTGGAGCCGTCGTTCCAACCGTCCGTCGTCGACCGCATGATCCGCGTGCCGGACGCCGGGTCGCTCGCCGCGATGCGGGTGGCCTCGGCGGTGCTGGGCCGGCGGGTGGGCGGCTCCACCGGGACCAACCTGTGGGGCGCCTTCGCGCTGATCGCGGAGATGCGCGCCGCCGGACGGACCGGGTCGGTGGTCACCCTGGTGTGCGACTCCGGCGACCGGTACGCCGACACCTACTTCTCCGACGAGTGGGTGGCCGAACGAGGGCTGGATCTCGCCGCGTCGCTGGCCACCGTCAATCGTTTCCTCACGACGGGTGAGTGGTCACCGTGACCCGTATCGCTGTGCTCGCCGATATCCACGGTGTGCTGCCGGCCCTGGAGGCCGTGCTCGCCGAGCCCGAGGTGCGGTCCGCGGACCGGATCGTCCTCGCCGGCGACCTCGCCGCCGGGCCGCAGCCGGTGGAGACGCTCGACCTGCTGGTCTCGCTCGGCGACCGGGCGGTGTGGCTGCGCGGCCACGCCGACCGCGAGCTGGTGGCGCTCGCCAACGGCGCGGAGCTGGAGAACCAGCGACCGATCATGGCGTGGGCGGCGACCCAGCTGCGCCCGGAGCAGATCGAGCTGCTCGCCGGGCTGCCGTTGACCGTCACGCTGGACGTGCCCGGGCTCGGCACCACCGTCTTCTGCCACGCCACGCCCCGCAGCGACGAGGAGGTGCTGCTCGTCGACAGCCCGCTGGACCTGTGGCAGGACGTGCTGGCCGAGCTGGACCGGGACGTGTCCACACTGGTCTGTGCGCACACGCACATGCCGTACACGCGGCTCGCGCACCGCCGGCTGGTGATCAACCCGGGCAGCGTCGGGATGCCGTACGGCGAGGCCGGGGCGTACTGGGCGCTGCTCGGCGACGGGATCGGGGTAGCCCTGCGGCGCACGCCGTACGACCTGGCCGCGGCGGGCGCCCGGATCGGCGCGGAGTCCGGCTACCCCGGCGCGGGCGAGTGGGCGGACTACTTCCTGCGGGCGCGCGCCTCGGACGCCGACGCGCTGCGCATGTTCAGCCGGCGCAACGGCGCCGCGGCCAGCCTCAGCCGCGGCTAGCGGCGGCCGGCCTCGGCCGCGCGTGGAGCGCGCCGCCCGCCTGGGGCGTGGTCAGCGGGCGTGGGCTCTGGCCGCCGCTTCGGCCAGGCCCGGGTAGTCGGTGACGTAGCCGTCCGCGTCGACGGTGAGATCGGCGGTGAAGCTCGCGGAGGAGTAGCGGATGCGCCTGTCGCCGAGCACGGTGTACGTCTGCTCCGCCCGCAGCACCAGAAGCGACGGTACGAGGACCCAGGCCGCCACGATCGTGTGGGTGGTGCCTGGCGGTGCGGAGAGCATGCCGAGGCGACGGATCGGCAGGGTGTTGGTCAGCGGCGACCCACCCAGGTCGATGTCGAGCGCCTCCCGGAGCCGCTCGGGCTCCTCGGTGCCGGGCAGCCCGACCGGCGCCCGCCCCGACGCCCGCAAGGCGGAGTCGAGGTCGCCCTGCTCCGCGGTGGTCACCCGCCAGCGGCCGGCCGCCCGCTCCAGCCGCGCCGTCCGCAGCCAGCCCGCCCCTTCGGCGGTCACCTCGAGCCGTACCGTCGCCCATCCGTCGTCGGTGGTCAGGTCGTACCGGCACACGTACGGGATCGGATCGTCCGCGGTCGCCGTGCCACGGGCCACGAGGCCGCGGCGATCGTCCAGGAGCGCGAGCTCGGTGCCGGTCGTGTCGATGCGACGCCAGAGGAGTGCGCGCGGAAGTGTCATGACCGGACGCTACCGCGCCCGGGGACGCCGAGGGCGCCTCGTGCGCAGATCTCCGCACTTCAGCCGAAGGCCCCGGTCGCGAAGGCGGCGGCGAACCCTGCGATCGCGAGGACCGTGACGATCACCAGCAGGGTGAGCACCGCCCGTGCCACGCCGGGCGTCGGCCCGGCGTCCTCGTCGTCCCCTGGCCCGAGGATGTGGCCGGTCAACGAGTCGGTGCCCTCCTGGCCGGGCGGGCCGCTCGCCACCGGGGCTCCACTCTGGCGGCCTGCGGCGGGTTGCGGGGCCTGGGCCCACTGCTGGTACGGCGCGGCTTCGGTGACCGGTCCCGGCGGCGACGGGGACGGCGCGAGCGTCGTGCGCCAGTCGTGTGGTCCGTGGACAGGGCCGTTGGCATCCGCCGGCGTCGGATGGGCCGGCGCGCTCCCCTGGTCTGTCGGTGGGTAGGCCGCGGTGCTGCCCTGAGGCGGCGGCGGAGGGTAGGGCGGCGCCGGAGAGGGACCGGGCGGCGGCGGGACGGGCGACGGTCCCGGGCCGGGTGGTGGTGGCGGTGGCTGCGGTGGCGGTGGTGGCTCGGGCGGGCCGGGCGGTCGCGGCGGCGGGTACGGCGACGGGTAGGGGCCGGGGTGCGGCGGTACGGGCGGCGCGGGAGGCGGGAACGGCGTGGGGAACGGGGACGGCTCCGGTCCCGGCTCCGGCGGCTGCGGCGGTTCGGCGGGCCGAGGTGGTTCGGCCGGCTGCGGTGGCTCCGCGGGCTGCGGCGGTTCGGCGGGCTGCGGCGGCTCGGCCGGCTCGGGGGGCCGCGCGGGCTCCGGCGGCTGTGCCGACAGCGGCTGCGATGGAGTGGCCGCCCAGTAGATCTGCGGCGCGGCCACGGGCACCTGTACGCCGCCGGCCAGGTCCGCGGCGGTGAGCTGGCTGCCCTGCGCGACGGTGGCCCGGGCCCGGGCGACGTGCGCATCGGGTCGTCCGGTCGCGGCAGGCTCGGGCGCGCCGCCCGTTGGTGCCGGCGACGCCGTCTCCTCACCGACGCGCTGCCGGGGGATCGCGGGCGCCGCTTCCGGTGCCGGTGACGTGAACGGGTGCGGTGCCGGCTGTGCGGCGGCGGGCGGCTGCGCGGGCGAGGTCTGTTGCGCCTCGCGCCAGGGTTGGGCGAAGGCCGCCCAGTGGGAGTTCTCGGCGGTACGCGGGCCGAAGGTGCGTGCGGGCGCGGCCGGTTCGGGGGCAGCCGGGGCGGGGTCCGGCGCTGAGGCGACGGGGGTCGGCGCCGCCGGCTGGCCCGGCGTGACCGGCTGAGCGGGCGCCATCGGCTGAGGGGGCGCCACCGGCTGAGTTGGCGCCATCGGCTGAGCTGGCGCCACCGGCACCGGCGGGTCTGCCGAGCCCACGGGAGCCGGGCCCGGCGCGACGGGAGCCGGTGAGGGCGCAGGGACGCCGGGCGCGGCCGGGGACAGGCTGCTCGCCGGTGGGGTAAGCATCGTGCCGGCCTGGTGCGTCATGCCCGTCTGGTACGTCGTGCCGGCGGAGCGGAACGCGGTGATCTCGTCCCGGCTGACGGGTGCTGCTGCGGGGACGGCCGCGCGACCGACCACGCTCGGGATCGCCGGGCCGGCCGTGGATGAGGAGGTGGAAGCGGCGTCGGGGATGGGAAGAATCCCGGGCGGCGGCGCGGGCGAGCGGAACGGGCCATGGGCGACCGGCGCATCCTCGCGCTGGGTTGGTGGCGACACGATGCCCTCGGGTGCCGGTGGCCGGCCGCTCGGGTCAGCGGCGGGAGCAGCGGCGGCCGGAGCCGGATCGGCCACGGAGGGGGTGGTCGCGGACGAGGCGGTCACAGCTGGGGAGACCGGCGTTCCCGGCGCCGGGGGAGCGGACAGCGGACCGCGGGAGGTGGGCGCCGCTACGGGCTGCGGCGAGCCGCAGATCGTGCAGGCAGAGACGCCGGGCGGCAGCGGACCGCCGCAGGACACGCACCTCACCTCGTGCCGGTCGTCCATCAGAGCCTCCCACGCGGGTGTGCCGTTGCCCGCCATCCAATCAGGCGCCTGCCCGTCCCAGGCACCTTGTCCCACATCCCGACCGAGTCAGTAAACCGGTGCCCGCTTCGCCGCACCATCCTCCGGCAGTCGTCCGTATCGTGCGGAGGACGTCACGACGGGCTCGCCGAGGACGCGCCCGGATCGGATCCGATCGCCGGGGAATCCCCGTCCGGGGTGCCGGCCCCGGTCGGTGTCGCCGTCGACGTGGCCGAGGGGCTGGTGGACTCCTCCCGTGGAGTGGCTGTCAGCTCCGTCTCCGGCGTTGGCTCGGCCGGATCCGTTGGCTCGGCCGGATCCGTCGGCTCGGCCGGATCCGTTGGCTCGGCCGGATCCGTCGGCTCGGTCGGTTCGGTCGGCTCGACCGGGTCCGGCGCGGGGGTGGTCGGATCCTGCGCAGGGGCGCTCGGGGACGGCGTCGGGGAGGGCGTCGGGGACGGCTTCGACGGCTTCGGGGATGGTGTCGGGGAGGCCTTCGGCGCGGGCACGGCGGGCAGCACCCGCGTCGCGCCGTAGAAGCGGGACCACCAGATGCCCGAGATCTTCACGACGTCCCCGGTGGTCGGCGCGTGCACCATCCTGTTGTCGCCGAGATAGATGCCGACATGGTGGATGGTGCTCGGGTCTCCCCGGTCGGTGGCGAAGAAGACCAGGTCTCCGGGGAGCATCTTGTCCACCGGCACCGGCGTGGTCGCCCGGTACTGGTCCTTGGCGACCCGAGGCAGCGACACGCCGACCTGGCGGTAGGAGTCCCAGACCAGCCCGGAGCAGTCGTACCGGTGGGGTCCTTCGGCGCCCCACTCGTACGGCTTGCCGAGCTGTCTCAGCGCGTACTGCACGGCCTTGAGCGCGTTCGGGTGGGCCTGTTGGCCGTCCACGTTCGCGCCGGCCTTGCCGTACCGGCCGGCCAGGCTGTGCTCGTACGCCTCCCGCGCGGCCTCGATCTGCGCGAGCTGCGCCGCGTTGTCCTGCCTGAGCTTGAGCAGGGCCGCGCTGCGCTCGTCGAACCTCGCCTTCACCGTGTCGCGCTGGCTGGCCAGCCCCTGCTCGACGAGCTCCGCGTCGCTGTACACGAGGTGCGTGCGACGCTCCTCCGCCTCGGCCCTGGCCAGGTCCCACGGTGTCGTCTGCGGCTCGTCGGGCGGCGCCGTGGGCGGCAGCAGCTTGCCGAGATCCCGACCGAGCGGGCCGAGCGGCGCCAACTCCGAGGCGTCCTTGTACGCCTCTTCCACGGCCGCGTCGAGGTCGGCCCGCAGCTCGGCGACCCGGTCGGCCGCCTGGCGCCACGCCCGCTCGGCTTCGTCCTTCGCGGCGCGCGCGGCGGCCAGCTCCTCGTCGAGCGCCTTGAGACGCTCGCCGAGGCTGGCCACCTCGGTCTCGGCCGCCATGATCTGGGCGGCGAGCGGGCCGGGCACCGGCGCCACGGCCGGGGGCCTGGTGGGTGCTGCTCCGGGAAGCCGCAGCTCGCCGGAGGGCACCGGCTTGGTGCCGGCATCGGGCACGCCCGCCGGATCGCCGAATGCGGGAGCCGTGGCCACCACGGCGAACGCGGCGCCGACGACCGCGGACCAGGCGACCGGACGTAGCGCGGTCAGCGGCCGCACGGCCGTGGGCACCCCCCTGCCGCCTCGGGCCCTTCGCCTTCGCTTCGCCATATCACCCACCCCGTGTCTCTTCGCACGTTCTGTCTTACCGCATGTCGCCAACGCTGTCGATGCGTTCGGGGGGCCGCTCGCGGCCATCGGCGGCCCGCGTACGCTCGCAAGGTGGACTCCGGACGCAAGCGCGAGATCGAAGAGAAGGTGTACGCGGGCGAGCGGCTGACCCGCGACGACGGCATCGCCCTCTACGAGTCGGACGATCTCGTCTGGCTGGGGCGGCTGGCGCACCACGTGCGCACCCAGCGCAACGGCGACCGGGTGATGTTCAACGTCAACCGCCACCTCAACCTCACCAACGTGTGCTCGGCCTCCTGCGCGTACTGCTCGTTCCAGCGCAAGCCGGGCGAGAAGGACGCGTACACCATGCGCGTGGAGGAGGCGGTCGCCAAGGCGAAGGAGATGGAGGGCGAGCAGCTCACCGAGCTGCACATCGTCAACGGCCTGCACCCGACGCTGCCGTGGAAGTACTACCCGAGGGTGCTGCGGGCGCTGCGGGAGGCGTTGCCCGGGGTCTCGCTGAAGGCGTTCACCGCCACGGAGATCCACTGGTTCGAGCGGATCTCCGGCTTGTCCGCCGACGAGATCCTCGACGAGCTCATCGACGCCGGGCTGACGTCGCTGACCGGCGGCGGGGCGGAGATCTTCGACTGGGAGGTGCGCCAGCACATCGTCGACCACGCCACCCACTGGGAGGACTGGTCGCGCATCCACCGCCTCGCCCACTCAAAGGGGCTGAAGACCCCGGCGACGATGCTGTACGGCCACATCGAGGAGCCCCGCCACCGGGTCGACCACGTGCTGCGGCTGCGCGAGCTGCAGGACGAGACGGGCGGCTTCGTGGTCTTCATCCCGCTGCGCTACCAGCACGACTTCCATGACTCGGCGGACGGCGTGATCCGAAACCGGCTCCAGGAGCGGACCACCATGGCCACGCCGGCCGAGTCGCTGAAGACGTTCGCCGTGTCCCGGCTGCTGCTCGACAACGTGCCGCACCTCAAGTGCTTCTGGGTGATGCACGGGCTGTCGGTCGCGCAGTTGTCGCTCCACTTCGGTGTGGACGATCTGGACGGCTCCGTTGTCGAGTACAAGATCACCCACGACGCCGACAAGTACGGCACGCCGGACAAGATGAGCCGCGAGGACCTGCTGCACCTGATCTGGGATGCCGGGTTCCGGCCGGTCGAGCGCAACACCCGGTACGAGGTGGTGCGCGAGTACGACCCGGCGCCGTCGCTGGCCGAGCGCCGGGCACAGCCGCAGGAGGTCTGGGTGCGGTGAGCCCCGTCGTCAAGTACAGCCTCGGCCGGATCGCGCTGTTCGTGGCGGTCCTGCTCGTGCTCTGGCCGCTGAACGTCAACATCCTCATCAAGATGATGATCGCGGTCCTGGTCTCCGCCGTGCTGTCGATCTTCGTGCTGCGTCGGTGGCGCAACGAGGTGAGCGAGCAGGTCGCGCACGCGGTCGAGCGGCGCCGCGCGGAGCGGGAGCGGCTGCGCTCCGCCCTCGCCGGGGAGGACGAGGAGGACACGCCGGAGGCCGGCGGGCGCGAGTGAGGGCGGTCGCCCCGCCGCCAGTGGACCGCGGCCGGCGTGGCCGCGCTCCCCAACCCCGGCCGGAAGTCCGGTACCGCGACTGTCGTCGTGGCCGTGTCACAGAGGGCCCCCTGCTTTGTCGCGGCGTCGCCGTCGGCTACCGTCTACCCCGGACCGCTTCGCAGCGAAGCCGGTGCGAATCCGGCGCTGTCCCGCAACTGTGATGCCGCCAGGAGCCCCGAGGCTCCCGTCGGCCGAGCCAGGTCGCCTGCGGAGTCGGTCGCGACCAGCGCTCTCGAGGAAGGGCGCCTCGCAGGCGGGGACGCGACATCGGATCCCTGTCGGCGAAGCACTCGGATCCTCGACCGACAGGAGGGACGATGTTCAGACGTACGCCAAGAATCCTCGCCGTCGCCCTGACCGCCGCGGCGCTCGCGCTCTCCGGCTGTGCCGGCGATGCCAAGGGCGGCACCCCCGCCCCGGCCGGTAGCGGAGATGCCGCCTTCCCGGTCACCGTGGGCACGCTCACGCTCGACAAGCGGCCGGAGCGGATCGTCTCGCTGGCGCCGGTGGCCACCGAGACGCTGTTCGCGATCGGCGCGGGTGAGCAGGTGGTCGCCGTCGACGAGATGTCCAACTACCCGGCGGACGCGCCGAGGACGACGCTGTCGGGGTACAAGCCGAACGCCGAGGCGATCGCCGGCTACGAGCCGGACCTCGTCGTGATCTCCAACGACATCGACAACATCTCCGCGACCCTCGCCACGCTGAAGATCCCGGTCTACCTGGCGCCAGCGGCGCAGACCCTCGACGACGTCTACGCCCAGATCGAGGACTTCGGCAAGCTCACCGGCCACGTGGACGAGGCGGCCGACCTGACCAGGCGCATGCGCGACGAGATCGCCAAGCTGGTCGAGGATGTTCCCGAACGGACCAGGAAGCTCACCTACTACTACGAACTCGACCCGACGCTGTACACCGTCACGTCGAAGACCTTCGTCGGGTCGCTGTTCGCGCTGGTCGGGCTCGAGAACGTGGCCGATGCGGCCGACACCACCGGCAGCGGCTATCCGCAGCTGAGCGCCGAGGTGATCGTGAAGGCCAACCCCGACATGATCTTCCTGGCCGACACGAAGTGCTGCGGCCAGTCGCCGGAGACCGTCAAGGCCCGTCCCGGCTGGGCCGACATCACCGCGGTGCGGACCGGCCAGATCGTCGCGCTCGACGACGACATCGCCTCCCGGTGGGGTCCGCGGGTCGTGGATCTCGTGCGCGCCATCACCGAGGCGGTGGCGAAGGTGCCCGCGGCGTGACCGACCGCCCGCTGCGGCTGGCCGTGCGGCCACGTGACCCGGCTGTGAAGCTGGCGCAGCCAACGCCGGCGCGGTTGCGCCGGCGTTGGCTGCTGGCCGGCTTCGCGGCGGTGCTGCTCGCCGCGGTGGCCGGCCTGGCCCTCGGGCCGGTCAGCCTGCCGCCGGGCAGTGTCGCGGCGGAGGTGCTCAACCTGATCCCGGGGGTGCACCTCGACTCCGGGCTCACCCCGCACGAGGTCGCGATCGTCACCGAGCTGCGACTGCCCCGGGTCGTGCTGGGGCTGCTCGTCGGCGCGATGCTCGCGCTCGCCGGCGGCTGCTACCAGGGCGTGTTCCGCAACCCGCTCGCCGACCCGTACCTGCTCGGGGCCGCCGCCGGGGCCGGTCTCGGCGCGACCATGGCGATCGTCCTGCGCGGCGCGGTCGACGGGGACGCGACCAACCGACTGCCGGGGACGGTGCCGCTCGCCGCTTTCGCGGGCGCGCTCGGTGCAGTCGTCCTCGCCTACCTGATCGGCGCGGTCGGCGGGCGGGACCGAGGGCCCGGCACGCTGATCCTCGCCGGGGTCGCCGTCGCGAGTTTCCTGACGGCGCTGCAGACCTACCTGCTGCAGCGCAACGTGGAGACGATTCGCGAGGTCTACTCGTGGCTGCTCGGCCGGCTCGCCACGCCGGGTTGGCACGATCCGCGGCTGCTGCTGCCGTACGCCGTCGTCACCGCCGTCGTCGTGCTCCTGCACGGCCGCGAGCTGGACGTGCTCAGCGTCGGGGACGAGGAGGCGGCCGCCCTCGGGCTGCACCCCCAGCGGTCCCGCTACCTCCTGCTCGCGGCGGCGTCGCTGGGCACCGCCGCCGCGGTCGCCGTCTCCGGGCTGATCGGCTTCGTGGGGCTGGTCGTCCCGCACATCGTGCGCCTGCTCGCCGGCGCCAGTTACCGAATCATCCTGCCGCTGTCGATGCTGTTCGGCGCCGCGTTCCTGGCCCTTGCCGATCTCGCCGCCCGCACGGTCGCCGCGCCCGCCGAGATCCCCATCGGGGTCATCACGGCGTTCCTCGGCGCGCCGTTCTTCGTCCTCGTCCTGCGCACCACCCGGGCGCGGCCGACATGAGCGCGATCGTCGAGGTGGCGAACCTGCGCGTCGACCTGGGTGGCGCGCGGATCCTCGCCGGCGTCGACCTCACGGTCGCCACGGGCGAGTGGGTCACCGTGATCGGGCCCAACGGCGCGGGCAAGTCGACGCTGCTGCGCGCCATCGGCGGCCTCGTGCCGTTCACCGGCTCGATCTCGCTCGCCGGCACGCCGATCACCCGGCTCAAGCGCCGTGAGCGCGCCCGGCTCGTGGCGAGCGTCGCCCAGCAGCCGGTCGTACCGCCCGGCATGACCGTACTCGACTACGTGCTGCTCGGCCGCACCCCGTACATCCCGCCGCTCGGCCGCGAGTCGGCCGCGGACCTGGCGGTGGTGTACGAGGCGCTCAGTGGACTGAACCTCACCCGGTTCGCCGGGCGTGAGCTCGGCACCCTGTCCGGCGGCGAGCGCCAGCGGGTGTTCCTCGCCCGGGCCCTGGCGCAGGGGGCGACGCTCCTGCTGCTCGACGAGCCCACCTCCGCGCTCGACATCGGCCACCAGCAGGAGGTGCTGGAACTGGTGGACGCGCTGCGCGTCGAACGCGGGCTCACCGTGCTCACGACCATGCACGACCTGTCGGTCGCCGGCGAGTACGCCGACCGGCTGGTGCTGCTCGCCGACGGCCAGGTGGCTGCGGTCGGGTCCCCGCGCGAGGTGCTGACCGAGGAGGTGCTGGCCCGCCACTACCGGGCCCGCGTACGGGTCGTGGACGGCGAGCACGGCCCCCTGGTCGTTCCCGTACGCCCCTAGCCGCCGTGGTACATGGGAAGGGCATCGCGCCACGCTAAGCGGTGTCTTTGGATCGCCGGCGTGGAGCTCGGGCGTGTGCGCGACGTCCGCTAGGTGCCCCGGCCGGCGGCGAGGCTCGCCGACACGCCCGCCAAAACCTTGCAATCTTTTCGCACATTGTGTTGGATGAGTGCTGCCCAGGGGCCGGCCTGCCTGGACCAGATGAGGTGGACGCCTCGCAACTGGTGCTAGGCCCTACCTGACCAGGAGGAACAATGCACCCCCGCGCACGACTTCGATTACTCCTTTTCGCGGCCGCGGCGCCCTTGCTTCTCGCCGCATGCGCCACCAAGTCCGATGCCGGCACCACATCGGCCTACCCGACCAAGGCCATCACGTGGGTTGTCCCGTACGCTGCGGGCGGCAACACCGATTCCATCTCCCGTACCGTCGCCGAGGCGATGAGCAAGGAACTCGGCACCGACATCGTCGTCGTCAACAAGCCTGGTGCGTCGGGAGCCATCGGCATGCAGGAGATCCGGCAGGCGAAGCCGGACGGCTACACGATCGGCCTGTTCACCACCGGGACCATCGTCGTCGCTCCGCTGGTCAACAACCTGAACTACAGCTACGAGAGTTTTACGAATATCGGGCTGATGCTGACCCAGCCGGTGCTCTTCATGACCACTCCTGATTCGCAGTACCAAACGATGGCCGACCTAATTGCCGCGGCCAAGGCTAACCCCAAGAAGATCTCCATAGGGGTGCCGGGGGCCGGCACTCCCCAGGCGTACGAGATCAACCGGATGGAGCGCGACTACGGCACCGCGTTCACCATCGTTCCGTTCAACTCCAACGCGGAGATCATCACTGCACTACGTGGCGGCAACCTGGACGCGGTGGCTCTCAACGCATCCAAGGACGTCGAGTCGCAGGTGAAGGCGGGTGACCTGCGGGCGCTCGCGGTGGGTGAAGCCGAGCGATTGGAGTGGCTGCCAGACACTCCGACGCTTAAGGAAGTCGGATTCGACAAGTTGACCACCTCCGGCACGCTCATCGGGGTCACCGCACCCGCTGGCCTTCCCGACGACGTCCGGCGGGTTCTCGAGGACGCTCTGAAGGCTGCCCTCCAGGACGCCAAGGTGCAGGATTTCCTCGGTGCGCACAACGTGCCAGACGAGTTCGTGGGCTCGAGCGCTGTCACTGAGCTCCTGAAGGAGCGACGGGACATCTACCAGGAGCTGATCGCCCAATGATCGTGTGCTGGGTGTCGCACTGCGACGCTCAGCACACCCGAAACCACAGGGAGTACTGTGCGGGACTCCACCTCACGCAACGCCTACCGGCTCGCCCCACTGGCGGTACTGGTGCTCGGCGCCTTTGGTGTCGTCGAGTCCTCGCGGTTGGGGCTCGGCACGCTGACCCAGCCCGGCCCGGGCCTCTGGCCGCTGCTGCTCGCGAGCTTTCTGTCGTTCGCCGCCCTGGTGCTGCTGTTCCTCGACGACCCGCGTGACTACGAGAAGTTCACTCCTCGAAGGATGGCGATGGTGCTCAGTGCTGTGCTGAGCCTGATCGCCTACATCTATCTGTTCGCCTACCTCGGGTTTCTGCTGGCATCGGTGCTGATGCTCGGTGTCTGGCTGAGGGTCTTCGGCCGCGAGTCCTGGCGGTGGACTATTTCCTTGTCACTGGTCGGGGGTATTGCGCTCTATCTGATCTTCGGCGTCGCATTGAACGTGCCATTGCCCGAGGGTCCCTTCAAGCTGGGCGGGTGACTGGTCGATGAACGACGTCATCAGCGGGTTCGCGCAGTTGCTTGATCCAGTCACTTTTGTCTATGTCTTTGTCGGCGTGCTGATCGGCACGCTCGTTGGCATCCTTCCCGGGCTCGGATCGGCTGCGACGATCGCCTTGCTGCTGCCCATCACTTACTCGATGGAGCCGACTCACGCGATCATCATGCTCGCCGGCATCTACTACGGCTCCATGTACGGCGGAACGATCACGTCGGTCCTGCTCCGTCTGCCCGGCGAGGCAGCGTCCGTGGTCACCACCTTCGACGGCTACGAGATGACGAAAGCCGGCCGGGCAGGCCCGGCGTTGGGCATCGCGGCTGTCGGCTCCTTCATCGGCGGCACGCTGTCCGTCGTCGCCCTGACACTCGTCGCCGGGCCGATGGCCGACCTCGCGGTTAGGTTCGGTCCGCCGGAGCACGTCGCGTTGACCGTCGTCGGCCTGATGCTGGTCACCTATCTCGGTACCAGTTCGACATGGAAAGCCCTGGCCATGGCGGCGGTGGGCCTGGTGCTGTCCACCGTCGGAACCGATCCGATCGAGGGGACCTCGCGGTTCACCTTCGGCCAGCTGTCGCTGTTCGACGGACTGGACTTCGTTGCGCTTGCGATGGGGTTGTTCGGGGTCGGTGAAATCCTGCATTCGTTGGAGCGGGCGGAGACGGCACAGGCGGTCAAGGCAAAGATCAAGAACGTCTGGCCGAGCCGCAGAGACTTTCGCGACGCCAGCGGGGCGATCGCGCGCGGCTCCGTGCTCGGGTTCCTGATCGGAGTACTGCCCGGCGGCGGTGGCGTCATCTCCTCAATGGCCTCTTACGGCCTGGAGAAGCGCCGCGCCAAGGATCCGTCGCGTTTCGGGCGCGGTGCGATCGAGGGCGTGGCTGGCCCGGAGACTGCCAACAATGCCTCGTCTACCTCGGCTTTCATCCCGCTGCTCACGCTCGGCCTACCACCCAACGTCGTGCTTGCGCTGATCTACGGCGCGCTACTCATCCAAGGGGTGACACCCGGCCCGCGGCTGATCGAGGACCATCCGGACATCTTCTGGGGTGTGATCGCCTCGATGTACATCGGCAACCTGATCCTGCTGATACTGAACGTTCCGCTGGTCGGGCTGTTCGTGAAGATTCTCAAGGTCCGTGCCGGCATCCTTGCCGCGTTCACGCTGCTGATCACCATGGTAGGGGTCTACTCCGTCAACAACGACACCTTCGACATGTGGGTCGTCGTGATCTTCGGAGTGGTCGGTTGGTTGATGAAGAAGACCGGATTCGATCCCGGTCCCCTCGTGCTGGCCTTCGTGCTCGGGCCGATCATGGAGCAGGCGTTCCGACAGTCGATGCTGATCTCTGACGGAGACCCGACCATCTTCCTCACTCGCCCGTTGTCCGGCGGGATCCTCGGTGCGCTGGTCGTCTTGCTGGTCGCGATGACCGTGCTCCGTCGCGTGCTGCGCAGGCGAGGCATGGACGCCCGGTCGACCCCTGGGGATGCAGCGGAGCGACCCATATCGGAATCCGTTGAGCAGCAGCCGCAGGAGACATCGTGAGCGCTCAGCTTCGTCTCGACGTGCGCGACCAGGTGGTGGTGGACCTGGCTCTCAGCACGACGCGCGCGATCAGGCGGCGGTTGGATCTGACCCGGCCGGTCGATCCGGCGATCATCCGGGAGGCGCTCACCGTCGCTACCCAAGCCCCCAGTGGCGGGGCCGAAGAACCGGTGCGCTGGGTGGTGGTCACCGATCCCGATACCCGGGGCCGGATAGCTTACGCGTACCGGGAGGCATACACCGGATTCGACCGGGAGCGGGCCCAGCCATCCGGCGAGGGAGCGGAACGGATCCGCCGAGTGCGCGCGAGTTCGGCCTATCTGGCCGAGGTGATGGCCGACGTACCGGTGATCGTCGTTGCTTGCAGCTGTGCCGAGCCGCCGCAGCAGCCGACCGGCCCGTCAGCGGCGAAGTACTACGCCTCGGTCTATCCGGCCGTCTGGTCGTTTCAGGTCGCGCTGCGAGCGCGCGGCGTGGGCTCGTGTCTGACCACCATCGGACTGCGGCAGGAGGAGGAGATAGCGAAGATCCTCGAGCTGCCCGATACCTGGCGACAGTGCGCGCTGCTTCCGGTCGCACACATCACCGGTACGGCCCTGAAACCAGCCGAACGCAGACCTTTGCGAGAGGTCGTTAGATGGATCTGAGATACACCGATAAGGAAAAGGCGTTCCGTGCGGAGGTGCGCGACTGGCTCGCGGCGAACGTGCCGCGGAAGCCGCTCCCGTCCGGCGACACGCCGGAGGGATTCGCCCGCCACGTTGAGTGGGAGAAGAAGCTGTACTCGGCACGGTTGTCGGCGGTGTCCTGGCCCAGGGAGTTCGGCGGGCGCGGGGCATCGCTGTGGGAATGGCTGATCTTTGAGGAGGAGTACTACCGGGCGGATGCTCCGAACCGAGTGACTCAGAACGGCATTTTCCTGCTCGCCCCCGCCGTCTTCGAGTTCGGCACTCCCGAGCAGCAACGGCGCATCCTGCCGCGGATGGCGGCGGCCGAGGACCTGTGGGCGCAGGGGTGGTCGGAGCCGGATGCGGGCAGCGACCTGGCGGCTGTGCGCAGCAGGGCGACGCGGGACGATGCGGCCGGTGGCTGGCGGGTCTCCGGTCAGAAGATCTGGGTCACGCGCGGCGCGTTCTGCACCCACCTTTTCGGACTCTTCCGCACAGACCCGCACGGCCAGCGGCACCGCGGTCTGTCGTATCTGCTCATCCCTCTGGACGCGCCCGGTGTGACGGTACGGCCGTTCGAACGCCTGGACGGCGATCCAGGATTCGCCGAGGTCTTCTTCGACGATGTTTTCGTGCCGGACTGTGACGTGCTCGGCGACGTGAACCAGGGCTGGCGTGTAGCCATGGCGGTGGCGGGATCGGAGCGCGGTATGACGCTGCGCTCACCCGGCCGTTACCTGCGCGCGGTCGAGCGGTTGCAGGCGCTGGCGGCGGAGCACCCGGAGGTGGTGTCCGCCTCGATTCGGGAGCGGATTGCCGACATCTGGATGGAGGTCCAGGCCTATCACTTGTTCACGCTGCAGCAGATCACCGCGATCACAGACGGAGAGAAGGTTGGGGCCGAGGCGAGTCTGAACAAGGTCTTCTGGTCTGAATTGGACATCCGTCTGCACGAGATCGCACTGGACATCCTGGGGGAGGCTGCCGTCCTGGACGCACCCTGGACGCGGGGGTTCCAGTTCTCGCTGAGCGGCACCATCTACGCCGGCACGAACGAGATCCAGCGAAACATCATCGCCGAACGACTCCTGGGTCTGCCTCGTTGACCTCGCCGGCTCCGATCGTGCTCCGGAGAAACACATGCGTCTGGCACTCAACGAAGATCACCGTCAGTTGGCCGATGCCGTCAGGGACGTGCTGGAGAACGAGTGCTCGCCACAGGTCATCCGGGCGGCTTGGGCGACGCCTGGGTCGAGGGTTCCCGCCGAGCCGGTGCTCCACGTATGGCGCGTATTGGCCGATCTGGGTGTTCCCGGGCTACTGGTGCCCGAGCGCCTCGGTGGGCTAGGCCTCGATGACATCTACCTCGTCGCGTTGATGGAGGAGTTCGGGCGTGTCGCCCCGCCGCTACCCGTGCTTGAGACGATCTGCGCCGCGCCGGTCATCGCCGAGGCGCGCGCTGAGTACGCCGAACGATTGGTGAGTGGTGACATCCGCGTCGCCTGGGCCCCGGATCGTCAACGCTTGGTGCCATGGGGCGCACAGGCGTCGCTGATCCTGCTCGGCGGTTCGCCGGCGAGTAGGCAACTGGCGTTGCTCGACGAGCCGCTCGCCCCTGACGGCACCGTCGCCGTGGACCGGGCGCGTCCGGTGGTCCGCTGCCCGAGGCACGTCGAACAGCGGGCAGCCACCCTCGCGGTGAGTAGCGTCAAGGTCGACCAGCTGTGGCTGCGGGGGGTGCTCGGCTCAGCCGCGCAACTAATCGGCCTCGCGCGTCGCATGATCGAGATGACGGTCGGTTACGTGTCCGGGCGTACCCAGTTCGGCGTGCCGGTGGGCAGCTTTCAAGCCGTCAAGCACGCGCTCGCCGACGCGCACATCGCCGTGGAGTTCGCTCGGCCCGCCGTGCTGGCCGCGGCGTGGTCGTTGATGCACGAGGAGGACCCCTCGCTGGTCGCCCGGGACGTCTCAATGGCCAAGGTCCTGTCCGGCCGTGCCGCGATCCGCACCGCGCGGACCGCCATCCAGTGCCACGGCGGCGTGGGCTACACCACGGAGTACGACCTGCACCTGTTCGCGAAACGTGCCTGGGCGCTCGACGCCTCCTTCGGCACCGCGAGGTACCACCGCGACCTCGTGGCCCGGGCGATCGGCCTGACACCCGAGGATCATGTCTCATCAGCAGATTCCACAGTGGAGATAAGATGACAGATAGTTCCGTATTGTGCCGCCGGCAGGGCAGTGTGTCGGTGGTGACACTCAACCGACCCGGAAGACTCAACGCGATCAATCCGGATACCCATCGCAGACTACGTGCGGTTCTGCAGGAGGCCGACCTGGATCGGGACACCAAGGTCATCGTGCTGACCGGCGCCGGGCGGGCGTTCTGTGCCGGTGGCGACGTGAAGGAGATGATCGGCAAGGACAACTTCGGCGGCAAGGACCGGGTGCTGTCGGTCGGGCGGGATCTCATCGACCTCATGGTGCGGATCGAGAAGCCGCTTATTGCCATGGTCAACGGGGTCGCGGTGGGGCTCGGCGCCACAATTGCCTTGATGTGTGACATCGTTTACCTGTCCGAGGAGGCGCGCATCGGCGACCGTCACGTCAATGTGGGTCTGGTGGCCGGCGACGGGGGATGCGCGATCTGGCCGATGTTGATTGGGCCGTCCCGGGCGAAGGAGTACCTGCTCACGGGGCGTCTTTTAAGCGCGCGGGAAGCGGTGGAGATTGGCCTGGTATCGCGAGCTGTGCCGGCCGACCAGTTGGAGACGGTGGTGATGGATCTTGCGGAGGAGATCGCCGCGTTGCCGCCGTATGCGGTGCGGGCTACCAAAGCATCGATTAATAAAATGATTCAGCTCAATGTAGCTCAGGTTCTCGACCTCTCTCTCGCCTACGAGCATCTGTCCATGAAAACTGCGGATCACCAGGAGGCGCTTCGCGCGTTCGCTCAGCGGCGTCCCGCCACGTACACAGGACGTTGACCTCTAGAGGAGCGCCATGAACGCACGAGACGCCAAGCACGTGGTGGACCATCTCCTGGCCGCGCGCAGCGTCGCCATCATTGGGGCCTCCTCCAGGGAGTTCTCCGCCGCGGGCCGCACCCTGCGCTACCTGAAGATGTACGGGTACGCCGGAGAGATCTACCCGGTCAACCCCGACCGTGACGAGGTCCAAGGGCTGCGATGCTACCCCTCGCTGGAGAGTCTTCCGGCCGTGCCCGAACTCGCCGTGATCGTGCGGCCTGCTCCGGCCGTCCCCGAGGCGGTTGAGGAGTGCGGGCGAGCCGGTATTCCGTCCGCCATCGTCTTCGCCAGCGGCTTCGCGGAGATCGGGCGGGACGGCGCCCGGCTGCAACAGCGGGTAGCGGACATCGCCCGTCGCACGGGCATCCGGGTCCTCGGGCCGAACTGCAACGGTGTCATCGGGGTCGCCAACAAGCTGACCGCGACATTCATGTCCGGCATCGACGAGGATGGGCTGACTCTGCGTGACGACGGAGTGGCGTTCGTGACGCAGAGCGGCGCGATGGGGGCGTTCATCCTGTACCAGGCCCAGGCATCCGGGTTGGGCATCGGCCGGTTCATCAGCACCGGCAATGAGATGGACGTGACCTTCGGTGAGATCCTCGCCGGCCTGGTCCAGGACCCGACCGTCCGCGTGGTGCTGGGCTACGTCGAAGGCGTCCGTGATCCGCAAGAGCTGCGTGAGGCCCTGGCGCGCGCCGCTGAGCGCGGTGTGCCGGTATGCCTGATGAAGGTGGGACGCGGCAGCGTGGGCGCGGCTGCCGCAGCCTCACACACCGGCGCACTGGCCGGTGAGGACGTCGTCTTCGATGGATTGCTCACGCAGTACGGTGTGACCAGGGCCCGGGATATCGACCATCTGCTGGATCTCGGGCGCGCGTTCGCGTTCACCCCGCGCCCGCGTGGCCGGCGCGTCTCGATCGTGACCCTGTCCGGGGGCGCCGCTGTCCTCATGGCGGACGCGGCTGAAGACTACGGGCTCGACGTCCCGCGATGGGAGGACGAGTGGGCCGAGCGACTGCGGCGGGCACTACCGCCGTTCGCTGCAGTGCACAACCCGATCGACCTCACCGGCGCGCTGGTCACCGATACTTCGCTGCTGCGCTCGGCGTTGGCGGTCGCCTGCGAACACCCCGGCACCGACATCGTCATGGTGCTGCTCGGGAACATGCAGAAGCAGGAGCGGGCGGCGTGCGACATCATCGCCGAGGCGGCCGCCGGCACTGACAAGCCGATCGTCACGGTGTGGGTCGGCGGCACCGGCGAGGCGGTGGCGAGGCTCGCGGCCCGCGGGCTGCCTGCGTTCACCGAACCGGTGCGAGCGGTCCGGGCGATCGCCGCATTGGTCGAACACGCCTGTCCCGCGCCGCCGGCCAGCCGGTTGACCGTTAGCACGGGTCAGGCGTCCGGACCGCGAACCGGCAGGCTCCTGGACGAGGTGGCCGCGAAGGAGCTGCTGCAGCGCTACCGGGTGCCCGCCGTCGCCGAGCGAGCGGTCACGACCGCGCAGGAGGCCGCCGAGGTCGCCCACATGATCGGGTTCCCGGTGGTGATCAAGATCCTCTCTAGCCAGGTCGCACACAAGTCCGACTACGGCTTGGTCGCGGTCGGGCTCGTCGATGAGCACGCGGCGCTTCGCGCGGCGGCACAGATCCAGGAGAAGGCGCTGGCGTTGGGCATTGACGATCGACGTCTGGTGGTGCAACGGATGGTTCCCTCCGAGACCGAGTTGATCTTGGGTATGCGCCGCGATCCCACCTTCGGACCGGTCATTGCGCTCGGCATCGGCGGAGTGCTGACCGAGGTTGCTGCGGATGTACAGGTCCGGCTGCCACCGCTGCGACCGGCGGACGTGCACTCGATGCTCGATAGTCTGAGGTACGCAGCCCTGCTTTCGGGAGTCCGTGGACGGGCGCCTGTCGACCGCGACGCGGTGTGTGCGGCGGTGTTGGGATTCAGCGAGTTCGTCATGGTGGAGGGCGACCGCTTCGAGTCGGTGGAGATCAACCCACTCTTGATCGATCAGAACGGACTCCCGATCGCGGTGGATGCGCTTGCTATCGAGAGGTCTTGATGTATCGAACGGGCAGTAGGATGCGCTATTCATACGGTCGTAGCTTCCGGAGGCGGGCATGGAGCTGACATTGCGGGCCAAGCCGCGTCGGCTCCCGAAGGCCTCTGATCTTGTCGTCTCCGGGGTGAGAAGACACATCATCACTCAACGGCTACCCGTCGGTGCGCCCCTGCCGAGCGAATCGGAGTTGATGGCCGAGTACGGGGTGGGGCGGGTAGCCGTCCGCGAGGCCTTCCGGTTGCTCGAGCGCGATGGGCTCATCGAGATCCGCCGAGGGGTCAACGGCGGCGTCTTCGTGCGCCATCCCGATATCAGCCAGGTCAGTGAGGTCATCTCGCTGCTGTTCGCGGTGAAGAACACGACGCTGCGGGAGTTCGTGGAGTTCCGCCAACTCGTGGAGCCGGCCGCTGCGGCCCATGCAGCGAAGAACATTTCAGCCGAACAACGGGAACAACTGGCGGTGATCCTGCAAGCCGACGACGACCTGGCGCATGTGCCCGACCTCCATCTGCTGGTCGCGGAGGCGACCGGTAACGGCGTCCTTGCCCTCGCCCTCAACGCGCTGCGTCATCCGTTCCAAGAGCATTTTCGCCCCAGTCGGATCGATGCCGGTCACATGCGTGAGACATCCGCTGCACACGCGAAGATCGCCAAGCGGATCCTGGCTGGTGACGCGTCGGGAGCCCAACGAGCCATGACCGTTCACCTGGCGGCGTACCGGGACTACCTCGAACGGGAGAACCTGCTGGAGGAACCGATCATTCCGCCGAGCACGTGGTCAGGCACGGGCGGGGGCCTCGGTACGCACGCCTCTGCGACAGACTAGCCGCCGGGCGGGCCGGCTAGGGCCGGTACTCGGGGTTCGACGTGATGATCGAGAAACTGGCGCCGTGCGGATCGGCGAGCACGGCGAACCGCCCGGCCGGGGAGTCGGTGGATGGCACGGAGACCGAGCCGCCCAGCCGCTTCGCCGTGGCGGCCGTCGCGTCCACGTCCTCGACCTCGAAGTAGACCTCCCAGTGCGGCGGCATGTCCGCGGGCCAACCGTCGCCGTCGATCGGCATCATGCCTGCGGTGGCCGTGTCGCCGATTTCGAAGATCGTGTAGTTGCCCGAGTCGTACCGCGTGTCGCGCGACCGCCAGCCGAGCACGTCGGCGTAGAACTCCTTGGCTCCCTCGGGGTTGCGCGTCAGCAGCTCCGACCAGGTGCGTGACCCGGGCGCTCCGGAGATCTCCTCGCCCGACATGCTGCCCGGCTGCCACACCCCGAACACCGCGCCCGTGGTGTCGCGGAACAACGCCATCCGGCCGTACCCGAGCACGTTCGTCGGCCACATGATGACCTTGCCCCAGATGCCCTCGACCCGGGCCGCGGTGGCATCCGCGTCGGCGGTGGCGAAGTACGTCGTCCACGCCGGCTGACGCCCCTGGTCCATGAGCGGCCCGACCGCCGCTACCGCCTTGTCGCCCTTGCGAAAGGTGGTGTAGCCGGCCGCCTCGGGTTCCGCCGCGACCTGCGACGTCCACCCGAACAGCTCGCCGTAGAACCGCCGCGCGGCCTCGACGTCCGGGGAAGCGAGATCGACCCAGCACGGCATACCTGGGGTGACTGTGGCCATGTGTGTCCTTCCGCGAGTCCGGGCCGGCCGCGGTGACCGCCCTCACCGCGCATCGTGGCACCCGGCCGCGGCGGGCGTCCGGCGTTCCAGCGAAGTCGCCGGGGAAACGCGCGATCGAGCCCGCCAGCGGGCTCGATCGCGCCGCACAGAGCTCAGCTGAACCGCAGGCCCTCGTCGCGCCGGTACGCCCATACCGCGATGACGGCCAGTACCACCGTCCAGGCGCCGAGTGTGGCCATGGCCTTCGGGTCGATCCTGAAGTCCGTGAGCGCGGCCCACATCAGCTCGCCGGCGCCTCTCGTCGGCAGGTACGGCGAGATCGCGGCCAGCCATCCGGGCATGTGGTTCGGATCCGACATCAGCCCGCCGCCGACGGCGAGCGGCAGGAACAGCACCTGCGCCACGGCGAGCGCGGCCTTGGACGGCAGCGCGTAGCCGATGGCGAGCCCGAGCAGCGTGAACGGGATTGTGCCGGCGAGCAGCGCACCGGCGGCGAGGACGAGTTGGCGGGCGCTCGCGGTCGCCTCGGTCACCACGGCCGCCACGATCACAACCGGAACGATCGACAGGAAGATGAAGACGACGCCGTTGATGATCCGACCCAGGAACCTGGGAGTGGCGCCGGCCGGCAGGGTGCGGGTGAACCGCTCCCATGGCCTCGTCCGGTCCTCCGCCACCCCGATCCCGTACGTGAACAGGCAGGTCGTGGACATCGCGAACGTGACCATCGAGGCGGTGGCGAGCGTGGCGGCGACCGGGTTGTCGCCGACGTTGGGCACCACGAAGAACAGCATCGCCGCGACCGGGAAGAACGTTGTGCCGATCACGGCGATCGGGACGCGGATGGTCTCCAGCACCTGGTACTTGGCGTGGGTGAGCACGAGGTTCATCGCAGGCTCCCGGTGGTCGCGCGGTCGGTGATGGCGAGGAACGCCTCCTCCAGGGAGGTGGGCCGGATTTCGAGGTCGCGGAAGTCGATGCCGAAGCCGACCAGCTCCCGCACCAGGCGGTCGGAGTCCGTGGTCATCAGGTGGATCCGTCCGTCCACGTGCTCGGTCGCCAGGACGCCGGAGAGCGGCGGCAGCTCGGGCGCGACCAGGCTGACCCGGCGGACCGCGACGAGGCCGCGGATGGCGTCGACGGTGTCGTCGGCGATCACCCGGCCGTCGGCCAGCACCACGACACGCTGCGCCAGCTCCTCGATCTCGTCCAGGTAGTGACTGGTGAGCAGCACCGTGCCGCCCTCGGCGTGGAACGCGCGGATGGCGTCCCACAGGGCGCGGCGGGCCGCCGCGTCCAGCCCGGTCGTGGGCTCGTCGAGGAACACCAGCCGGGGCCGGCCGACGAACGCCAGGGCCACCGCAAGCCGCCGCTTCTGTCCGCCCGACAGGCCGCCGGTCTGCCGGCGGGCCAGCCCGTCAAGGCCGAAGCGGTGCAGCAGGTCGTCCCGGTCGACGGGGTCGGGGTAGTGCGCGGCGACGAAGTCGACGCACTCGCCGACCCGCAGCGTGGGCGGCAGTCCGGTCTCCTGCGGTGTGACCCCGATGGACCGCCGGCGCGCGGGGTCGCGCGGATCGCCGCCGAGGAGTTCGACGCGCCCGGCCGTCGGGCGGCGTAGCCCGATGAGCAGGTTGATCAGAGTGGATTTTCCGGCGCCGTTCGGGCCGAGCAGGCCCACGAGCTCCCCGGCCCGGATCTCGACCGTGACCCGGTCGAGCGCAAGCGTCTCGCCGTACCGACGGGTCACGTCGACGGCCCGGGCTAGTGGTTGTGCCACGGAATCCTCCCTAGTGGACGTCTGGCGGTTCGAGCAGCTTGCGGACGGCTGCGGTGTATTCGTCGAAGGCGAGTCGGCCGCGGCGGGTGAGGCAGACGAGGGTGGTGGGGTTGCGGCCGGAGAAGGTCTTGGTGATCTCGACGTAGCCGGCGTCCTCCAGCTTGCGCAGGTGGACCGAGAGGTTGCCGGCGGTCATCCGCAGGATCTCCTGCAGGCGTGGGAAGGTGAGCCGGTCGCCTTCGGCCAGCGCGGAGAGCGCGGCGACCACGCGCAGCCGCGCCTGTGCGTGGATGACCGGGTCCAGCTCCGGCAGCTCGTCGCTCATCGCCGCCACCCGTGGAGCCAGAGGGCCGTGCCGAGGAGGAGCATGGTGCCGCCGCCGGCCACGGAGATGACCAGTGAGTGCCAGCCGGGCCCGGCCGCGGTGCCGAGGATGTTGATGAGGATGAGCCAGGCGCCGAGCGCAAACAGCCAGCGGTCCCGCCAGATGGCCGAGCCGGCGAGGTGCAGCGCGCCGGTCAGGCCGACGGCGACACTGCCCCAGAGCAGGCCGGCCTCGGCCTCGGGCAGGTGATCGGCGAAGCGGGGCAGCGTGGTGCCCATCCCGAGGAACGCCAGAAACCAGGCCAAGCCGTACATCCTGCCCTGCGTGGCGGACTGCCCGTGGATGTGGCGGTAGGCCCGGCCGGCAACGTAGCCGGAGACGGCGGCGGCGGCGATCAGCAGCGCGAACAGGCCGAGTAGCGGCAGCCAGGGGGGCATCGGCACGAAGACGCGCCCGTCCGGGCCGAACCGGAGGAACAGCAGCCCGAAGCCCACCAACCAGGCCGTTCCCCACGGCCCGAAGAACGCCATGGGGTGCGCGGCGAGGCCCCGCTCGGCCGCCGCCCGTTCCTGCTCGATCAGGCGCAGCGATTCCGCCGGGCTCGCGGGGGGACGCTCGTCATCGATCTCCATGGCAAAGTACTTTAAGAAACAAAGTACTTTGCCACAATCCCCCGAGTGACGGGTTGCTGACACTGCGCTCAGTCGAGAAGGGCCGAGGGCAGCGGCCGGGCGTGCAGCACGGCCAAGCGGGACACCGCCCGGGTCAGCACCACGTAGAGCCGGTGCAGCCCACGCGGCTCGGCCGACACGATCTCCGCCGGCTCGACCACGATGACGTGGTCGTACTCCAGGCCCTTGGCGAGCGAGGCGGGCACCACCGTGACCCGCGCGGCGGCGTCGAGGTCGTCGGGGGCGGCGGCCTCGATGCCCGCGGCGGCGAGGGCCGAGGCCAGCCGGGGCACGGCGGCGTCGGCGGCGATGACGCCGATCGACCCGTCGTGTTCCAGCGCCGCGCGCACCTCACCAGCCACCGCGAGGTCCATGTCGGACACCGAACGGACGGTCAGCGTCCCGTCGCGGCGCAACGACACGCCGGGCGGCACGTCGACCCCGAGCGCGGGCAGCAGCCGGTTGGCGAGCTCCACGACGGCGGCGGGCACCCGAAAGCCCGTGGTCAGCGGGACGATCCGCGCGTCGGGCTTGCCGACGTGGGTCAGGAGCTGCCGCCAGTCGGTGGCGGCCCACGGGGCCGTGCCCTGGGCGAGGTCGCCGAGCAGGGTCACCGAACCGTGCTCGCTGCGGCGGGCGATCGCGCGCGCCTGCATCGACGACAGGTCCTGCGCCTCGTCCACGATCACGTGCCCGTAGCTTCGCGTCCGCTCGATGAGCCCGGCGATTTCGTCGATCAGCACGGCGTCGGCGGCCGTCCAGGGCGCGGTCCGCACCGAGCGGGGGCGCCGCGGCCACGCGATCGTCGCCTGTTCGGCGTCAGTGAGCACGCCGTCGGCGGCCGCCGCCAGCGTGGCCGGGTCGGCGAGCAGGTCGAAGACGAGCGCCTCCGGGGTGACCGCGGGCCACACCGCGTCGAGGAACTCCCTGACCGGCTTCGCCCGGGCCATCCGGCGCAGCCACGCCTCCCCGGGCGAGTCGGCGCGGCGCGCCTCGGCCTGCCGCTGCAGCAGCCCGACCACCCGGGAGACCACCCGCTCGCGCCCAACCGCGTACGGCAGCCGTTCGCGGCGCACGTCGTCGACGATCCGGCACAGCAGGTCCTCGCGCAGCCGCCAGCGGAACGCTCCGTCCGACACGGTCAGCGGCTCGACCGGCTTGCCGATCTTCGCGTTCAAGGCCCGGGCCAGCACCTGCGCCATCCGCGGGTCGTGCTTGACCGCGGCGGCCGCCGGGGTGTCGACCGCCCGCACCGGCACCCGCGCCACCAGGTCGTCCACGGTCGTCTGCTCGACATCCACCTCGCCGAGCGCCGGCAGCACCGCGGAGATGTAGCGCAGGAAGGCCCGGTTCGGCCCGACGACCAGCACCCCGGACCGCTTCAGCCGCTCCCGGTGCTGGTAGAGCAGGTACGCGGCGCGGTGCAGCCCCACGGCCGTCTTGCCGGTCCCCGGCGCCCCCTGCACGCAGACCGATTCCGCGAGTTCGGCACGGACCAGGTCGTCCTGGTCCGGCTGGATGGTGGCGACGATGTCGCGCATCGGGCCCACCCGTGGCCGTTCGATCTCGGCGGTGAGGATCCGTGAGCCGGTGCCCAGCTCCTCGCCGCGGTCCAGGTGCTCGTCCTCGAACGAGGTGAGGACGCCGGCCTGGAAGCCGAACCGGCGGCGGACCGCGACGCCCTGCGGGTCACGGGCGCTGGCCCGGTAGAAGGCGCGCGAGACCGGAGCGCGCCAGTCGAGCACCATCGGCTCGCCGGCGTCGTCGACCACGTGCCGACGGCCGATGTGGTAGCGCGCGGCGTCGGCGAAGTCGAGGCGGCCGAAGAAGAGCGGGGTGTTCGGGTCGTCGGCGAGTTCGGCGACCCGGCGGGCCAGGGTACGGCCCAGCGCCTCGGCGCTGTAGCCGTCTCCGGCGACGCCGTCGCCGGTGGCGAAGAGGGCCTCGGCGCGCTCGCGCATCCGGCGCAGCGCCGCCCTGGAGGCCGCCAGGTGCTCCCGTTCCGAGCGTAGGTCGGTATCGAGGTCTGACGCGGGCACGGTGGGGTCCTATCGGGGTCGGTCCGTGATCGCTCGCGTACCCGGCAGGCGGATGGCCGCCTGCGGCGCGCGACGTCCGCAGCGGTGCCAGATCACCCCGGCCGTCAAGCGGCCGTCCATCGTACGCGGCGTGCCCGGCCCGCTCCACCGAATATCGGCCCCGCTCGTCGGCGGGGTGGACACGGGAGAGACTTGGGGGGTGACGACGGATGCCGATCCTCCCCGGCTGACCATCACCGACCCCGCGGTGATGCGCGCGCTGGCCCACCCGGCCCGGCTCGCCATCATCGAGCACCTCGCGGGGGGTGCGACGGGTACCGCGACCGAGCTCGCGGCCGTGTGCGGCTTGTCGCCGAGCGCGACCAGCTACCACCTGCGGGCACTGGCCCGGTATGGGCTGGTGCGGGAGGCGCCCGGCCGTGGCGACGCTCGGGAGCGGGTCTGGTCGCGCGGCGACCACCGAGGGCTGAGCATCGACCTGGATCCCACAGGGGACGCCGAGAGCCGGGCGGCGGAGCGGAGCCTGGTGACGGTGGTGCTGGACCGGGACGACGCGCTGGCACGCAGCTGGATCGACCGGGCCTACGGCGAGCCAGCGGAGTGGCGGGACGCGGCGACGCTCTCCTCGGCGCTGGTCCTGGTCAGCGCCGAGGAGTTGGCGACGCTCAACCAGGCCATCAGGGATCTGCTGGAACCGTACCGGGCCGGCCGGCGGGCTGACCCGCCCCCGGGCGCGCGGCGGGTCAGGGTGGTGGTCCGCTCGTTCCCGACGGACTGAGGAATTGTGCCGAGGGAGATGTGAAGGACATACTTCGAAGTATGTCCTTCACATCTTCTCCCGGGCCCCGCTGGCGAGACGTGCACCTGGCGGCCGCCGCGCGCGGGCTGGCGGCGTGTGGTGACTTCCTCGCCGCCACCGCCCTCGCGCTTGCCCTGCAGGCCAGCGGCGCGGGCGGTATGGCCGTCTCCGGACTGCTGCTCGCCTCCGCGCTGCCCCTGGTGCTGCTCGCGCCCGTCGCCGGGCGCGTCGCGGACCGGGTCGACAGCCGCCTGCTCCTGGTGGCGACCGGCCTCGGGCAGGCGGCGGTGTGTGCCGTGCTCGCCTACACCGAGCAGCCCGTGGCGATCATCGCTCTCGTCGCGCTGATCGCGGCCGGGCTCGCGGTCAGCTCACCGACGCTGACGGCGCTCGTCCCCGACATGGTGGGGCGCGACGACCTGCCGAAGGCGACGGCCCTCATGCAGACCGCGAACGCGGCGGGCGTGCTGGCCGGTCCCGCGCTCGCCGGCGTGCTCGTCGGTCAGTTCGGCGTGCGCGTGCCGCTGCTGCTCGACGCCGCCAGCTACCTGGGTTTCGCCGTCGCCGCGCTGGTGATCCGGACCCGGCGGGGTGGGCGTGCCATGGCCGGCACCGCCGACACCGCCGACACCCACGATGTCCCGGCATGGTCCCTGCGCGCCGACCGGCTGCTGTTCGCGCTGATCGTGGCGGTCGGCGCCACCGTCGCCGGGATCGCGGCGGTCAACGTGGCCGACGTCTTCTTCGTCCGGGAAACCCTCGGCGCCTCCGAGGCGGCGTACGGCCTGATCGGTGCCGTGTGGACGAGCGGGCTGCTCGCCGGCGCCTGGGTGTCGACCCGGCTTATTCGGTCTGTTGTGGACGGTACGGTCGCCCTCGGGATCGTGGCCCTGCTCGCGGGCGTGTCCGTCGTCCTGCTGACCAGCGCCACCGTGCCGACCGTGTGGTGGCTCTATCCATTATGGATACTCGGTGGTCTGGCCAACGGCGGGTTGAACGTGGGCATCAACGTGCTCATCCCGCGGCGTGTCCCGGCGGCGGTGCGTGGGCGGGCGCTCGGTCTCCTCGTCGGCGTCGTCAACGCGGCCAACGTGTGCGGCTTCCTGCTCGGCGGCGCGCTGCTGGAGCGGTTCTCTGTGCGGCCGGTGATCGCTGGGGCCGGACTCGCCGGGGTGCTGGCCGTGGCCGCGACCGCGGTGCCCGTTCTCCAGGCGGTGCGGCGCGAGGCCGGTGCCGAACTCGCGGCCGGCTCGCTGGCAACGAGCGAGCCGGCCGCGCAGGCCCAGGGCTGAGAGCCACCCCGTCCGGTGGGTCAGGAGGAGTACCGGATGTGCAGGTGGTTGTCGTGGTTGGCGTAGTAGGTGGTCAGGCCCTCGTTGATCAGGACAGGGTCGTTGAAGAAGATCAGCACAACCTGTCCGGGCGCGGTGGACCGGATGCGCTGGACGAGCGCGCGGGTCGCGGCGCGGTCGTAGGTGGACGACTGCCACGTGATCCGGCCGGCCGTGCACTGGGCTGAGTCGGTGCGGATGGGCCAGATGTCCACGTCGACGCCGACCCGGTGGCTGGAGTGGCCGGGGATCGCCCCGCCGTGCTCGAAGCTGATGTCGCCGAGCGGCACCTTGCCGTTGCCGGTGGCGGCGAACGACGCCACGGCGGCCTCCAGTTGGCCGATCGCCGAACCGGTGCCCCAGTTGGCGGTGCCGTTGCCGTCCGGATCCTTGTCGCACATGTTCGCAAGCGACGGGTAGGCGTAGTGCCAGATGAGGTTGCGCCAGGTCACCGGCCCCACGATCCCGTCCGCGCCGATGCCGGCGTGGCTCTGGAACGAGATCACCGCCGAGCGGGTGGCGGGGCCGAACACGCCGTCGACCGCGAGCGACAGCCGGCGCTTCTTGTTCAGCTGGGCCTGCAGCGCCCGCACCGCGGGGCCTGTCGAACCCTCCTGGACGGTGACCACCAGCGCGTTCCAGGTGTTGGGGCCGACGATGCCGTCCACTGTCAGGCCCCGCCGGCTCTGGAAGGTCCGCACCGCCGACTCGGTGCCTGAGCCGAACACTCCGTCCGCGGTGACCGAGATGCCGTGGGCCTGCAGCAGGTACTGCACCGCGAGCGTGTCGACCCCGCGGTTGCCGCGGCTCTGGGTGTGGAAGAACGCGCCGGAGTACGCGTTGGCGGGTGCCGACAGGCCGCTGAGCGTGAGGACGAGCGCGGCGAGCGCGACCCCTGCTCGGATGAGGGTGAACCGCATGGGATGGCTCCTCTGCTGGGTGTGGCCGCGGCGGCCCGAGGGCCGCCGCGGCCGGGGGTTGTGGCTGGGTGGCTAGATGCCGCAGCTCGGCGCGGACCAGGACCGGCTGGGCCGGATGTCGACGTGGGTGTGGTCGTTGTGGTTCGGGTAGCCGGGGCCGAAGATGCCGTTGAAGCCGGCGTAGCGAGCCTGCCGCGCGATCGTGCACAGCGACGGCGTGCCGACCAGGTCGATGGCCCGGCCGTAGGTGTGCTCACCGGTCCCGGATCCGCCGACGAGCCGGTCGCACGCCTGGCTGCGGAAGCCCGAGCTGACGACCAGCGGCCGGTCGCCGAGTTGCCGGCGCAGGGCCTCGGCCTGCCACATCACCCGGATCAGGTTGGCGCGCACCTGGGAGGCGCTGACGCTGCCGCCGGTGAGGCTGGCCTGGCTGCCGCAGGTGGCCGACTGCGTCACCTCCGCGAAGGAGAAGTGGATCGGGGTGCAGTCGTTGTCCTGCAACTCGTAGATCTTGTTGAACGTCTGCGGTCCGGCGATGCCGTCCGCGTCGAGCCCGTACGCCTGCTGGAACCGGGTGACCGCGGCCTTGGTCCGCGCGCCGTACACCCCGTCGACCGCCAGCACCTCACCGTACGACACCCAACCGGCGACCCGGATCTGCAACTGGGTCACGTCCGAGCCGGACATGCCCTCGCTCAGCGTCCGCCCCCAGGTGTAGCAGCCGTCCGCGGCCGCGGGCGCGGCGAGGGCGACGTTGACGGTGACCGCCGCCCCCAGGGCGACGAGCAGCGAGGTGAGCAGGCGGAGCAAGCGTCTTCTGACCATGGATCCTCCACTGCGGATGGTGTCGGGACCGGCCCCCGCTCCCGGTCAGTGTGCCGGTACCCTCGCGTACCCACCGCCGTGGCGTCAATAGACTAATTCATATTTAGAGATATTGCAGAACATGGCTCACCATGGTAATGATCTAGCGACGTAAAAAAATGGCTCTACTGCTGATCTTGTGGGTGGCTTGAAGTCCTGATCAACAGCGCACGCCGCCTCCCGTCTACGGTTCTGGGTTGTCGAAGCTCAGAAACCACAGATCAGGAAACGGCGTGCGTACTGCAAG
>Ga0310839_100144_pt1 | contig 70660 bp, 69 predicted proteins | sample SM_ome_7_FD_201305 | JGI IMG/M metagenome (GOLD analysis project Ga0310839, IMG submission 201305) | Sorghum-adapted microbial communities enriched on stacked mutant (SM) sorghum from Joint BioEnergy Institute, Emeryville, California... ...
ACACAACGCATGAAAGTCAGACCAACTCTGGCCGACAGCGACGCTACGAGTCAGCTCACCGCCAGCCGAGGACCCTTCACCGCCGGTCGGACACCACCGTCCGCGACACCAACGCTCTCACTGACGCAGACGGTAGCGCCGCGTGGGCCGCCGTGGGCGCCGCCGCGCGGCCGCGTCATCGCCCTGACCGCGCCGGGCTCGAACCCGTCATGAGAACGCCGGCGCGCCAAAACCGACCGAAAACAGCCCGCATCGTCCAGGCGTCGTGCAGGATGCCTCCGGGCCTGTCGATGAAGACGGGCAAGGCCCCAGGTCGGACGGGGCGCCGCCCGCTAGCGGGTGGTGGGGAGAGATCGACGCCTCCCGATGGGGGGATCGCGCCGGCCTACACGGCTCCAGCAGACGCGGCCGGCGCGGCCACTCCCTCCTCGCGCCGCCCACGCTCCTCGAGCACCACGCGCGCACCGCCCGCCGGGCTGATCGTGATGTTGCGCCGCCGCGCGAGCTCCGCGTGGACGCCGTCCGCCCGGACGGTCGTCTCGCGCAGCAGCGCCTGCAGCACGACCCGCATCTCCAGCAGCGCGAAGCTCGCGCCGAGGCACCGGCGCCTGCCGCCGCCGAACGGCAGCCACGTGTAGGTGCCCGGCGACGCGTCCAGGAAGCGCTCGGGCCGGAACGCGTACGGGTCCGGGTAGATCCGCGGGTCGTGGTGGACGAGGTAGGCGTTGACCCCGATGACGACGCCCTCGGGGTACGTCCAGTCGCCGATCGTGACCTCGCGCATCGTCAGGCGCGGCTCGGCGTTCGGCAGCACCGGCCGGCTGCGCATCGCCTCGTGGATCGTCGCCATGAGGTACGCGTCACCGTCGCCGGCGTCGATCTCGCGCACCAGCTCGCGCATGACGCCGGGATGGCGGGTGATGAGCGCGAACGTCCACGCGAGCTGGGACGCGGTGGTCTCGTGGCCGGCGACGAGTGCCGTGAGCAGCTCGTCGCGGATCTCGGCGAACGACATCGGCGAGCCGTCCTCGTGGGTGGCCTCGAGGAGCGTGGCGAGGATGTCGTCGCGCTCGCCGCCCACGGCGCGGCGCTCGTCGACGAGCCCGGCGATCTCCCGCTCGATCGCAGCGCGCAGGCGGGCGAAGCGGCCGCCCGGGCTGTGAGGCCCGAGGTCGCGCTGCAGCGCCGGGATCAGCCCGACCGGCGTGGCGCCCACGTCGAGGAGCCGCGACAACAGCACCCGCAGGCGGTCCAGCCGCGGGCCGGGGTCGAGCCCGAACACCGCGCGCAGGATGATCTCGAGCGTCAGCGCCTGGAGGCGCGGGTGCAGCCGGATCGGCGTGTCGCGCGGCCAGGAGTCGATCTCGCGCTCGGCCACCTCGGTCACCAAGCCGGTCAGGCGCTTCATCCGCGCGCCGTGGAACGCGGGCAGCAGCAGGCGGCGCTGCTCCATGTGCGGCTGCTCGTCGAGCAGGATCACCGAGTTCGACCCGACGATCGGCTCGAGGATGCGCGAACCCTCGCCGGGGTGGAGCACCTCGGGCGGCGCGGTGAACACCTGCTTGATCTCGTCGGGATCGGTGATGTGGGCGAACGGCGGCACGTTCACCAGGCGGATCGTGAAGCGGCCTCCGTACCGTGCGCGGCAGCGCTCGAAGAACGGGATGGGGCGCGCCCACCAGGCCAGCGTCTGTGCGGCGACGGGCCAGCGCGGCCCAGGTGGCGTCGTCGGCATGTGGCGATCGTCACGGCCGGGGACCGGCCCATGTGTGACCGTGAGCACAAGCTGGCGTATACGGGACGGCACCGTGCGTCCCCGGTGCTGGGCCGCGGGGTAGGCCAGCGAACGGGGCTACAGACCACACGACCCGGAGGAGCCATGCTTCCTCACAACCGAGATGCTCGCCACGCTGGCCGTTGAGCGAGACCCCGACGGCGACGCGGCCGTCCTGACCGTCGACGGCGAGCTCGACATCGCCGCCGCCCCGCGCCTGCGCACGACCGTCGGCGACCTCATGGGGCAGGGCGTCCGGCGGCTGGAGGTCGACCTCGGCCGCTGCTCGTTCATCGACTCGTCCGGCATCGGCGCGCTCCTGTGGGCCGCCCACCGCCTACGCGCCGCCGGTGGCGAGCTCGTCACCGTCCACGTCCACGGCGCGACCGCGCGGACGCTCGAGCTGGCCCGCGTGCAGAGCGTCGTCGCGGTGCGCTGAGACCACAGCCCTCCCCGCACGTCCACCGCGTCGAGCCCGACGTCGTCCGGCCGCTGCGACTGGCGGTCCTGCGCCCCGGCGAGACGGCGGCCGACGCCGTCTGGGCCGGCGACGACGACCCGGGCGCCGCGCACTTCGCGGTCCGCGGCGACGGCGGCGCGGTCGCCGCGGTGGCGAGCATCGTCCCGGAACCGCACCCGGCCGACCCGCGCCCGGGCGACCTGCGCCTGCGCGGGATGGCGACCGCGCCGGCCGAGCGCGGCCGCGGCCTGGGCGCGGCCCTCGTGGCCGCATGCCTGGCGTTCGCGCGCGAGGAGGGCGCGCCGCGGGTGTGGCTCAACGCGCGCACGCCGGCGGTCGGCCTGTACGCGCGCGCCGGGTTCGCCCGCGAGACCGGGGTGGTCGAGGTGCCCGGCATCGGCCCGCACGTGCGGATGAGCCGCGTGCCGTGACCGCGGACGCCGGCGCGCGGACCGCGCCCGGGCAGACCTCCCGTCGCTTCCGGGGCGCGGGTGCGGCTGGCACCATCCCGGCGGCGATGCCCACCGACCCGCCGCCGCTCCTCGCCCGCCTGCCCGAGCAGTACTTCACCCGGCTGCTCGCGGCGGCCGCCCGCGCCCGCGCCGAGCCCGGCCCGCGGTTCATCGACCTCGGCCGCGGCAACCCGGACATCCCGCCGCCCCGGCACGCACTCGACGCGCTCACCGCGGCGGCCGGCGAGACCGCGACGCCGATCGTCCACGGCTACCCGCCGTTCCGGGGCCACGCGTCGCTGAAGGAGGCGATCGCCGAGCGCTACGCCGCCGACCACGGCGTGACGCTCGATCCCGAGCGCGAGGTCGCGGTCGTGCCCGGGACGAAGACCGGGATCATGCTCGCCGCGGTCGCCACCGCCGGGCCGGGGACGCAGGTGCTCGTGCCCGACCCCGGCTACCCGGACTACCGGTCCGGCGTCGCGCTCGCCGGCGCCGAGCCGGTCGCGCTCCCGCTCGACCCGTCGGCGGGCTTCCAGCCGGACTTCGACGCGGTCCGCGGCGCGGCGCGGCCGGCGCTCGCGATCCTGAACTACCCGTCGAACCCGTGCGCGACGTGCGCGCGGCCCGGGACGTTCGAGGCGGCCTGCGCGTGGGCGGCCGAGCGCGCCGCGTGGGTGCTCCACGACCTCGCCTACGACCGGCTGACGTTCGACGGCCACGAGGCGCGCAGCGTCCTGCAGGCCGATGGCGCGCGCGACGTCGCCGTCGAGCTGTGGTCGCCGTCGAAGGTCTACGGGATGGCCGGCTGGCGGATCGGGTTCCTCGTCGGTGCGGCCGAGGTGGTCGAGCGCGTGCAGGCGCTCATCGACCACGCGACCGCCGGCGTGTGGACCGGGCTGCAGCGCGGGCTCGAGGCGGCGCTGCGCGGCGACCAGTCCGGGGTCGCCGAGCGGCGCGAGACCTACCGCCGTCGCCGCGACCTCATCGCGCCGCACCTGCCGGGGGCCGTGCTGCCCGAGGGCACGTTCTACGTGTGGTGGCGGCTGCCCGAGGGCGTGACCGCCGAGCGGCTCCTGGCCGAGCACCGCGTCGGCGTCGCGCCCGGTGTCGGGTTCGGCGCCCGCGGGGAGGGCTGGGCGCGGCTGTCGCTGGCGATCCCCGACGAGGACGTCGCCGAGGCGGCCGAGCGGCTGGCGGCGGTGGGGCGAGCCTGAAGCTCGCCCGGGAACCGCCAGTCAGCGCTCACCGCTGTACTACTTGTCCCAGGACGGTGTGTCTTGCCTGGGCGGCTGGACACTCCGAGCCACCGGAGCTGGCCGCCGGCGCTGACGCCGGCGCGGGATCACGGTCGAGCCCTCGAAGGGACTCCAGGCTCAGTGGGCAAGCGGCTGGACCACGCAGGGTAGCGGCAAGTAGGCTCGGCGTCGATGAGCCGGGAGGCGGTGGTCGAGCATCCGTCGGGCACCGGCTGGAGCAGGTTCGTCACCGCGCCGCCGGGCCCCGCGCTGCGCGGCCACGTGCGCCGCTACACCGGGTACGCCGAGTACTCGGCGGTGCCGCTGCGCCGGCGCGAGGTCCCGTCGCCGGACGCGGCGCTCATCGTCAGCCTCGGCCCGTGGCTGGACGTCGTCGGCCAGGGCCGGCACGGCTCGTTCGTCGCCGGCGTGCACGAGGCGCCCGCGACGACCGAGTTCACCGGCGAGCAGCTCGGCATCCAGGTCGACCTCACGCCGCTCGCCGCGCGGCGCCTGCTCGGCGTGCCGATGGCCGAGGTCGGCCGTCCGGTCGTCGGGCTCGGCGACCTGCTCGGCCGCGAGGCGGACCTCCTCGCCGAGCGGCTCGCCGAGGTGGACGGGTGGGACGAGCGCTTCGCGCTGCTCGACGCCGCGCTCGCCCGCCGGCTGCACGAGGCCGAGCCGACACCGCCCGAGGTCGGCTGGGCGTGGGGCACGCTCGTCGGCTCCCGCGGGCGCCGGCCGGTGCGGGCGGTCGCGACCGAGCTGGGGTGGAGCGAGCGACGCCTGCTGCGCGCGTTCCGCGTGCACGTCGGCCCCGCGCCGAAGACGTTCGCGCGGATGCTGCGCTTCCACCGCGCGGTCGAGCGCCTGCGCACCGAGCGCGAGCCCGACCTGGGCCGGATCGCGCTCGAGTGCGGCTACTACGACCAGGCCCACTTCAACCGCGACTTCCGCGCGTTCGCCGGCGCGCCGCCGACCGAGTTCCTGCGCCGCCTGCTGCCCGGTGACGCCGGCGTCGACGGCGGCTGAGCGTCCGATCCGTCCAAGACGCGATCGCGTCCGGCGCGTAGCGTCGCGCCCATGATCTATCCGACGCTGACGTACCGCGACGCCCACGCGGCGATCGACTGGCTCTGCGCGACGCTCGGGTTCGAGCGCCACGCCGTCCACGCCGGCGACGACGGCACCGTCCTGCACGCCGAGCTGCGGCTCGGCGACGGCATCGTGATGCTGGGCAGCGACCGTGACGACAGCCCGTTCAGGACCGGGCGCACCGTCGTCTACGCGGCCGTCGACGACGTCGACGCCCTGTACGAGCGCGCCCGCGCCGCGGGCGCCCGGATCCTGCGCGAGCTCGCCGACACCGACTACGGCTCGCGCGACTTCGCGGTCGAGGACCTCGAGGGGAACGCCTGGAGCTTCGGGACGTACCGTCCCGAGCTCACAGCGTCCTGAGGCGTCCTAGTGGTCGTGGTCCTGGTGCAGGGCGGCGAAGATCATCGCCCCGATCGCGAACATGCACGAGCCGAGGACCGCGAAGGCGAAGTAGGTCATGCCTGCACTCTGCCACATTCGCGCGGTCAGAGACGGCCGAGCCCGTCGACCAGGAGCGCGATCGCCGCGACGCCGAACATCGCCGCCGACAGCGGCCGGGCGGCCCGGACCCACGCGGCGCGCCGCCCGGCCGCGACGAGTGCGGCGATCGCGACCTTGGCGCCGACGAGCACGAGGTAGAACGCGGCCGCGAAGCCGGCCGCGAGCGCCGGTGAGCGCTCGGCCGCGTCGACGAGCAGCGGGCCGCCGACCGTCGACCAGAACAGCCACGGGTGCGGGCTCAGCGCGTTGACGAGCACCCCGCGGCGCACGTCGGACTGCGAGGCGGCCGCCTCGGCGTCGCCGCGGACAGCCTCGACCGCCAGGTACGCCAGGAACGCGGCGCCGGCCAGCGACAGGGCGGCCAGCGGCCCGGAGGGCAGCTCGCGCAGCACGAGCACGCACAGCACCACGATCGGCGCGTCGGTGATGAGCGGCACGCAGGCCACGCGCGCGCCGGCGAGAAAGCCGCGCTCGACCGTCGCGACGAGGAGCACCGCGAGCAGCGGGCCGGGCGACACCCCGGCGCCGAGGCCGAGCGCCAGACCGAGGGCGACCGTCTCCACCGCGCGCACGATAGGGGCGGACCGGTCGGGGGCGGACCCTAAGATCGGATGGGCACATGTGCGGCCGCTACACGAACACCCAGGCCGACCAGTCCGCGCTCGCGGCCCGGTTCGCGTTCGACGAGCGCTCGATCCGGCTCGAGACGATCGGCCGCGCGAACGTCTGCCCGACCGAGCCGGTGCTCGCCGTCGTCGGCGACGGCAGCGGCGGGCGGCGCGGCGAGACGCTGCGCTGGGGCCTCGCGCCGTCGTGGGCGACGCTGAAGGGCGGACGGCCGCTCATCAACGCCCGCGACGACAAGCTGCGCACCGGCGGCGCGTGGAAGCGGCTGGCGAGCGACGCCGCGCAGCGCTGCCTCGTCGTCGCCGACGGGTGGCTGGAGTGGCAGAAGCCCGAGGACCGCAAGGCGCCGCGCCAGCCGTTCTGGCATCGCCTGCCGGGGGGCGAGCCGTTCGCGTTCGCCGGGCTGTGGTGCTTCGAGAAGCCGCGCGACGCCGACGCGCCGCTCGGCTCGTGCACGATCGTGACGGTTCCGGCCAACCGCGAGGCGCGGATCCTGCACGACCGCATGCCGGCCGTCCTCGCCGGCCCCGAGGCGGAGGCGGCGTGGCTGGACCCGGCGGTCGACCTCGACGGCGCGCTCGAGCTGACCCGGCCGCTGCCCGACGGGTCGCTCGAGGTCACGCCGGTGTCGCCGGAGCTCAGCCGGGCCGGGGTCGAGGGCCTCGAGCTGCTCGCGCCGCCGCCCGAGCAGACCGCGCTGCTCTGACCCCGGGGCGCCGGTGCGCCGCGTCCCGTACCCGCTCGTCGTGCTCGGCCTCGCCGCGCTGTTCGGGCTCGGCGTCGTCCTGTACGAGCAGGCGTCGGGGGGATCGGACTCCTCCGGCTCCGGTCCGGGGTCCGGCACGCCGCGTGCGACGGCGGCGCGCGCGTGCGCGGCGCCGCGGACGTCGTTCACCGCCGAGCAGCCCATCCGCGTGACCGAGCGCGCGACCGCCCGCGTCCCCGTCGAGGTGACGGTCACCGGCGAGCGCGCGGTGGTCCGCGCGCGGGGCGAGAGCGTCGCGTCGGCCGAGGTCACCGCGACCGCGGTCGTGCGCGCGACCGCGTCGGCGGCGATCCGCGCCTGCGCGCGCGCCGCGACGCCGGAGGAGGCCGAGCGCCTGGCGACCGAGCGCGCCGCGCGCCGCGCGCGCCGGTCGGCGCGCCGGGCCGCGCTGCGCGACGTGCGCCGCCGGGTGCCGGCCCGCGTGGAGCGCCTGCGCGAGCGCGCCCGGGCGCAGGCGCGCGAGCGGGCCGAGCAGCGGGCGCGGGAGGCGGTCCCCGAGGTGCGCGAGGAGCTGCGCGAGCAGGCGGCGCGGCGGGCGGAGGGGGCCTGACGGCGGCGGGCGGGTGGTCCTGCCTGCGGCGGGCGGTCTGCGCCCGGGCGTGCCGGGCGGTCCGGCTCGCTCCGGACGGGGCCGGCGGGTGCGCGCTCGTGCGTGGTCCGAACGGCCGCTGGTGAGGCGGTGGCGGCGCGGCTCGGTGCGCGCTCGCCGCCCTCCGTGCCTTGGCCCGGCCGAGCCGCGTCGGCCCGGGTGTGTCGACTCGTCCCGGCATACCCGGCATGGGTCGACACGCCCGGCCGGGCGTGCGGTGGGTGTGTCGTCTCGTCCCGGCATGACCGGCACGAGTCGACACACCCCGCTCGGCTCTGGCGCGTGGCCGCTGGTGCGCGGGCCGCGCGGGAGCGGGCGCGGCCCTGGACGCAACGCCGCTCCGGCGCGCGTTCGGTCCGGGTCGCCGGTCGAGGCGGTCACGGGGTGTCGGCGACACCGCAGACGACGCGAACCCGACCCGGAGACGGCAGGCCTGCCACGCCTCGGGCACGCGACCGCCTGCCTGACCAGGGGCCGTTCAGGCCACGCCACACCCCGGCGCCACCCGACCCCGCGCGGAGCGAGCCGGACCGCCCGGAACGACCGCGCGCGGACGACCCGCCGCGGGCCGCGACCGACACCCCGCCCGAGCGCCCGCACCATCCACCCGGCCCGCACGCCGGCGTCCGGGGGCGCTGGCCCCGGCGGCATGAGCGCCCGGCCCGGCCGCGGGAGCGCTCGCGGCCCGCCCCGGCGATCCCGCTCAGCCTGCCCCGCCGGGCGCCGAGGACGAGCGCCACGCCCCACGCTCGATCCGCGCGTAGACCTCCTCGCGCCACTGCACCTCGACCGTCACGCCGTGCTCGGCCGACACCTCGCGCGCCGCCGCGAGCAGGCCGGCGGCGACCTCGCCCTCCGGGGCGGCGACCTTGACGTAGCCGCCGGTGGTGCGCTCGGCCGGTGACGCCGCGCCCGGGTCGTCGAACCAGCCCGCGCCCGGGACGGCGCGGACGCGCGCGAGGATCGCGTCGGCGAGCGCGTCGTCGACCGGGTCGCGGACGAAGAAGACGAGGTAGGCCTCCATCGGGGCCAGGACGGTACGACGCAGGCCAGCCGGCCGCGGTTGGCCCGTTCCGCGGTGCGGCGCCGCGGCATAGCGTCACGCCATGGTCAAGCCGACGCCGACGATCTGGATGAGCGGGCGCTTCGTCCCATGGCACGAGGCCAACGTCCACGTCCTCACGCACGCCCTGCACTACGGCACCGGCGTGTTCGACAGCCTGCGCGTGTACGCGACCGACCGGGGCCCGGCGATCTTCCGCCACCGCGAGCACCACGAGCGGCTCGAGCGCTCGGCCGCCCTGTACCGCATGCCGCTGCCGTTCACCGTCGACGAGCTCGCAGCCGCGACGCGCGAGGTCGTCGCCCGGACGGGCCTGGAGGAGTGCTACGTCCGGACGCTCGCCTACCGCGGCGCGGGCGCGATGGGCGTGTCGCCGAAGGACGCGCCGGTCGAGGTCGCGATCGCCGCGTGGGGGTGGGGCGCCTACCTCGGCGACGGGGCGACCGAGGGGATCCGCGCCCGGATCTCGTCGTGGCGGCGCATCGACCACGACACGCTGCTGCCCGCCGCCAAGGCGACCGCGCACTACCTCAACTCGGTCCTCGCGCGCACGGAGGCCGAGGCCGACGGCTACGACGAGGCGATCCTGCTCGGCGCCGACGGCATGCTCGCCGAGGGCAGCGGCGAGAACGTCTTCCTCGTCACCGGCGGCAGGCTCGTCACCCCGCCGCTCGCCACCGGCGCGCTCGGGGGCATCACCCGGGCGACCGTGCTCGAGCTCGCCGAGGCGCTCGGCATCCCGTACGAGATCCGGCCGGTCACGCGCGGCGAGCTGTACACGTGCGACGAGCTGCTGTTGACCGGCACGGCCGCCGAGCTGACGCCGGTGCGCGAGCTCGACCGGCGGCCGGTCGGCACCGGCGAGCCCGGCCTGGTGTGGCGGCGGCTGCGTGCCGCGTTCGACGCCGCCGCCCACGGCCGGGACCGGCGCTTCTCGCACTGGCTCGACGTCGTCCCCGGCGGGGTGCGCGCCGCCGCGTAGAGTCGGCCCATGGCCCACGCCAAGCTGCTCGCCGCCCAGATCGAGCCCTGGCGGGAGGGCGACGGGCCGCTGGCCGAGCGCCTCGCGGCGGCCCTCGCCGCGGTGATCGAGCGGGGCGTGCTCGACGGCGTGCGGCTGCCGGCCGAGCGCGAGCTCGCCCGTGAGCTCGAGGTGAGCCGGTCGACGGTCACGCGCGCGTACGCGCTGCTGCGCGAGGCGCGGCTCGTCGCGTCCCGCGAGCGCTCCGGGACCGTGGTGCGGCCGCTCGGCACCCGCCGCCCGGACGGCGCGCAGATCCCGCAGCTCCGCAAGCTGCTGCGCAGCGAGGTGGCCGGGGGCGGCGTCGACCTGTCGGTCGGCGGGCCGCCGCTCGACGACCTCGTCTCGGGGCTGACCGTGACGCTCGGCGACGCGGCCGGCCTGGTCAGCCCGCACGGGTACGCGCCTCGGGGGCTGGGCGCGCTGCGCGAGGCGGTCGCCCGGCACGAGTCCGCGGCCGGCGTGCCGACCGCCCCCGACGAGGTGCTCATCACCTCCGGGGGGCAGGAGGCGCTGACGCTCGTGTTCGAGCTGCTCGCCGGGCGGCGCCAGCCGGTCGCGTTCGACGCGCCGACCTACCCGGGCGCGCTCGAGGCGGCAGAGCACGCGGGCGCGGTCCCCGCCGCGGTCGAGCGCGACGGCGCCGGCATGCGGCCCGACGCGCTGCGGGCGCTGCTCGCGCGGACGGCGGTCGGGCTCGTCTACCTCATGCCCGGCTGCGGCAACCCGACCGGCGCGGCGATCCCGCGCGGGCGGGCGCGGCGCCTGCTGTCGGTGGCGGCCGAGCACGACGCGCTCGTGCTCGAGGACTCGTCCCTCGACGCGGTCCGCTACGCCGGGCCGCCCGCCCCGCTGCGCGCGCTCGCCCCGCAGCGCGTGCTGCGGATCGGATCGCTCAGCAAGCTCGCCTGGGGCGGGCTGCGGCTGGGATGGGTGACCGGGCCGCGCGACGTCGTCGGCCGGCTGGCGCGGATCAAGGGCGGCCGCGACCTCGGCGAGGGCGTGCTCGGCCAGCTCGGCGCGCTGCGGCTGCTCGAGCGCGTCGACGAGCTCGGTGCCGCCCGGCGCGCGCAGGCGCAGGCCCGGATGCGGGTGCTGGTCGCCGAGCTGCGCCGGCGCATCCCCGAATGGGAGATCGACGAGCCCGAGGGCGGCTGGTCGCTGTGGGTGCGGCTGCCCGGCGTCGACGGCGAGGCGTTCGCCGCGGCGGCGAGCCGGCGCGGCGTCGAGGTCGCCCCCGGCAGCGCCCACTTCCCCGGCGCGGTCGCGTCGCAGGCGGTGCGGATCAGCTTCACCGCGCCCGAGCCGCTGCTCGTCGTCGGCGCCGAGCGCCTCGCCGCCGCATGGGACGACGTGCGCGACGAGGCGGCCGCCCGGCGGGCGGACGGCACGTCGCGGCTCAGCGCAGCCCGCGAGGCGCCCGCGGCAGCGAGCCGAACCGGGTGACCCGGCGCGCCGTCGCCCGGAACCGGACGGTGCGCACCGGTCCGGCCGCCTCGCCCGACAGCGCGCGCACGCTCACCCGGCCGGAGGTCGACGCGGGGACGCCGGTCAGCCGCAGCCGGCGCGCCTGCGTGCGCCGGACGCGCTGACGCGTGTCGGCGGTCGTCACGACGACCTCGTAGCGCGTCGCGCCCCGCACCGCCGCCCAGGACGCGCGCAGCGAGGCGCCGCGGCGCACGACCCGCAGGCGCGCCGGACGCGCGAGGCGGCCGCCCGGCGGCGTGAACCGCGCGACCGTGCGCCGCTCGGCCGGCAGGCCGTCGAGCTCGAACTGCGCCTCGATCCGTCGCCGGTCGCGGCCGGGCGCCGGGGTGAAAACGATGTGGCCGCGCCCGCCGCCGGACACCGTGCCGATGATCCGCCGGCTCGAGCGGCCGACCTCGACGAACGTGACCCGCTGGGCCGGGCGGCGCATGACGTCGTAGCGCAGCACCCGGCGCGTCCCGGTGCCGGTCACGCGCGCGGTGATCTTCGCGCCGGGCGGGTCGGTCGCCTCACGCACGCGGGTGATCGCAGGCGAGCCCTCGAGCGGCTCGATCCGGTAGACGCCCGGCGCCGGGTCCTGCAGCCCGATCACCGTGAGCTTCGCGGGCTCGGAGCGGATGATCCGCAGGCTGCCGTCGCGGACGAACCCCGACCCGGCCGGGGTCTCGATCGACCGGCCGCCGGGACCGGTCAGCCGCACCCGCGGCGCCTCGGCGCCGCGCAGCTCGACCACGCGGCTCGCGTCGCCCGGCCGGATCCGGATCTCGCGCGCGCCGCCGGCCTGCGCGGCGCGGACGTCGCGCTCGGTGAACGGCGACCACTTGCAGCCGTCCAGCGGCCACAGCTTGATCTCGAACGGGCGGTAGATGACGCCGCCGCCGACGTTCACCGGCCCGAGGTGCAGGCACGTCACCAGGCCGCGGCTGGACACCAGGCCGGTCGCCCCGCTGCACAGCGCGTCGACGAGGCAGCCGCGGACCGAGCCGAGGAGGTTGAAGCGGCCGTTCGTCGCGTTCAGCTCCCCGCTGACCGAGCCGTGGATGGAGATGACGCCGGCGAACGCCTGGTCGACCGAGCCGCCGAACGCGACGTAGCCCGGATGCTCGTAGAGCAGGTGCGCCTGGCCGAGCGGGACCGAGCCGACCACGGGGAGCCGCAGCAGCGCCCGGGCCGCGACGCCGGCCGTCGTGCGCGTGTGGACCCGCCCGTAGAAGTGGCCGGGGAAGCCCGGGCCGACCTCGTCGAGATCGAACACGTACGGCGCGCGCTCGCTCGGGAAGGCGAGCACGAGCCGCCCGTCGATCTCCAGCATCGACACGGCGACGACCTTCGCGTTGCCGACGAGCCGCGTGGGGTCGAGCCCGACCCCGAAGCCGACCCGCTCGAGCGCGACGCCCGGGAAGAGCTGGATGCCCGGCGGCGGGAACGCGAGCGACGCGCCGGCGAAGCTCAGGCGCCCGCGGCGGATGACGAGCTGCCCGTTCGGCGGCGTCATGTCCAGGCACGCCCCGCCCGCCAGGCACAGCCGGCCGCGGCCGCGCCACTCGTCCTGCGCGCCGTCGTAGTCGAGCTGCAGCCCCCGGATCGCCAGCGCGCCGAGCTCGCCGTCGAGCGGCCCGACACGCATCCCCGAGAGCTGCAGCCCGGCGTCGGTCGTGGCGCGCAGCCGCACCTGGCCCTGCATGTCGACGCCGCCTCGGCGCAGGAACGCGGGCAGCCGGAGGCTCGTGGTGATCTCGGCGGCCGGGGCGGTCTGCGAGGGGACGAGCGCGACGTCGACGTTGCCCGCGAGCGGGAACCCGCCCAGCGCGCGCAGGCCGCCCGACGCGAGGCCGAACGCGCCGAGCGGGATGCGCCCGGCGCGGGCGCGCAGGTCGACGAGGAACCGGGACGGCGCCGCGAGCCGCAGCCGGCCGATCGCCATCGACGCGGCCGACGAGGCGAGCGCGTTGCCCTGCGGGTAGAAGACGACCGCCGCGCCGTCGCCCGGCGTCCAGCGCACGCCGTTGACCGTCACGGAGGCGCGGGCGACCCACGCGTCGCTGAGGCGCAGCGCCGTGCCGGCCGAAGGGCCGTCGACGGGGATGCCGAGGCCGCGGGCGATCGACACGACGATCCCGCGCTCGCCCGCCGGCAGGTCGTCGAGGGAGTCGACGGGGCCGAGGCACCCCTTGGCCTCCAGGCCGGCCGAGACGACCTTGACCCCGGTGGTCAGGCAGATCCCGCCGGGGATCTTCGTGCGGCCGAGCAGGACCGGGTCCGAGCTCGACCCGGTCGCGTAGACCGGGGGCCGCTGCGCCTGCCGGGCGACGACCTTGCGCGCGATCGCGCCGGCGAGCGACGGCGCGGGGGCCACCTGGACGGTCACCGGCGGGCTCGCCCCGCCGGGCCCGACCGCGCGGACGGTCGCCGTCATCGCCCGCAGGGCCCGGAACCGGACCGCGTCGTGGCCGGGGTCGCCGGTGATCTCCGGTCCGGGGCGGCCGCCGAGGTCCCACTGCAGCGACGTGTACGCGCCCTGGACGGCGGCGCGCAGGACGGTCGCGCCGCCGCGTCCGGGAACGGCGACGGGCTGCACGCCGGTGACCACCGGCGGCGGGGGCGGCGCCGGGCTGTCGCCGCCCGGACCGGGCGAGGCCGGGGGCGGCGGGGCGGCGGGCGCGTCGGGGACGAGCACGGGCGGGTCCGGTCCGGGGTGGGCCGCCAGCCGCGCGATCTCCGTCGCGGTCAGCGCGCGGTCGTAGACGCGGAACTCGTCGACGTCGCCCGGGAAGCCGGCGCTGTCGCCGCAGGCGATCGTCGGATACCCGGAGACGGCGAACCGGCGCGACGCCAGGCCATAGGCGATCGGGCCCGCCGCGGGCGTCCCGTCGCCGATCTGGACGCCGTCGACGTACAGCCGCACGCGCGCGCCGTCGTACGTGCCGGCGACCATGTGCCACTGCCCGTCCCACAGCGCGGTCCCGCCGTTCGGCGAGAACCGCTCCTGCGCGCCGTCGAAGATCGAGAACGCGATGCCCGGCGTGCCCGGCGGCCCGGTGCGCAGCGCGTACGAGGCGGGCGTGCACAGGCTGTCGCCGGCGCCCTTGGCGGCGATGTACCGCCCCGCGGGGAGCGGTCCCGACCGGCGGACCCAGCCCAGCAGGGTGACCGCCCGCGCCTCGAGCGGCGCCGTGTCGCCGGCGACGAGGGGCTCGGCGGGGTCGACGGAGAAGGCGCGGCCGAAGCGGCCGGCGACGACGCTGTACTCGCCGTACGCCTCGAGATGGATCCCGTGCCCGGAGCTGTCGGGCGTGGCGTCGCACGTGTCGCCGCAGTCGGTGACGTCGTCCAGGTGCCACTGCCCGGCCAGCGGCGGGGCATGGGATGCGCGAGCCGGGGACGCGACCCACGCCGCGCTCAGCAAGGCGGTCACCGCCGCCACGAAGCGACGTCCACCGACTCCCACATGCCGATCCTGCCAGAACCGCCCGGCATCGTGGGACACATCGTCGGAGGGCCCGCCGCAACTTCCTCCCCGCAGGCAGCGCCGCGCGTCGTAGGGTCCGGACAGCGATGACGATCGACCGTGCCCGCCTCGCCGCGCTGCATGCGGCGGAGCTCGAGACCTTCGCCCGGACCCATCCGCGCTCGCGGGAGCGCTTCGAGCGTGCCCGCGGCTCGCTCGTCGGCGGCGTGCCGATGACCTGGATGGCCAAGTGGGTCGGCGGCCACCCCGTGTACGCGGCGTCGGCACGCGGCGTGCGGATCGTCGACGTCGACGGCAACGAGTACGTCGACTTCGCGCTCGGCGACACCGGCGCGATGGCCGGCCACTCGCCGGCGCCGACGATCGCGGCGATCGAGCGCCGCACGCGCCAGGACGGCGGGATCACGCTCATGCTCCCGACCGACGACGCCGCCTGGGTGGGGGAGGAGCTCGCGCGCCGCTTCGGCCTGCCGCTGTGGAGCTTCGCGCTCACCGCGACCGACGCGAACCGCTGGGCGCTGCGGCTGTGCCGGGCGATCACCGGGCGTCCGTACGTGCTCGTCTTCAGCCACTGCTACCACGGCTCGGTCGACGAGACGCTCGTCACCGTCGACGCGTCAGGCGCCGCGCGGATGCGCGAGGGCAACGTCGGGCCGGCGGTCGATCCGGCGACGACGACGCGGGTGTGCGAGTTCAACGACCTCGCGGCGGTCGAGCGCCTGCTCGCCGACGAGCAGGTCGCGTGCGTGCTGACCGAGCCGGCGCTGACGAACATCGGCATCGTCCTGCCCGAGGACGGGTTCCTCGCCGGCCTGCGCGAGGCGTGCGACCGCACCGGCACGCTGCTCATCTGCGACGAGACCCACACGATCAGCGCCGGCCCGGGCGGCTGCACGCGCGCGTGGGACCTGCGGCCCGACCTCGTCACGATCGGCAAGGCGATCGCCGGCGGCGTGCCGATCGGCGCCTACGGCGTGAGCGCCGAGGTCGCCGCGCGCATCGAGGCGCTCGAGGACGCCGACCTCGTCGACGTCGGCGGCGTCGGCGGCACGCTCGCCGGCAACCCGCTGAGCCTGGCGGCGGCGCGCGCGACGCTCGGCGAGGTGCTCACCGACGCGGCGTTCGAGCAGATGATCGAGCTGTGCGACGCGTTCGCCGCAGGGGTGCGCGAGGTCGTCGCCTCACGCGGCGTGCCGTGGTCGATCGTGCAGCTCGGCGCGCGTGCCGAGCTGGCGTTCGCGCCCGAGCCGCCCCGCTCCGGCGGCGCGAGCGCGGCGCTGCACGACACCGAGCTCGAGGACTTCCTGCACCTGTTCATGCTCAACCGCGGGGTGCTCATCACGCCGTTCCACAACATGGCGCTCATGTCGCCCGCGACGACGCGGGCGGACGTCGAGCGTCACACCGAGGTGTTCGCCGAGGCGCTCGATGCGCTCGTCAGCCCGAACGCCTCGGCGATGAGCTCGTAGGAGCGCATCCGCGCCTCGTGCGCGTAGGTGATCGCGACGACGATCACCTCGCCGGCGCCGTACTCGCGGGCGACGTCCTCGATCCCGGCCCGGACCTGGTCGGGCGTGCCGAGGATCGCGCGGCGCGAGCGGGCGGGCGCGAACGGATCCTCGCCCTGGTCGCGCAGGAAGCGGATCGCCTTGTCGGGCGGCGGCACCAGGATGAGCCGCCCCTGGCGCAGGAGCGTGAACGTCATGCGGCTCGACGCGGCGATCCGGTACGCCTCCTCCTCGTCGTCGGCGGCGATCGCCCACACGGCGACCGCCTGCTCGGGCGTCGCGAGGCGCTCGGACGTCATGAAGCCGCTGCGGTACGTCTCGGCGATCGACGCGCCGCGCGGGTTGATGAAGTCCGCGAACGCGTACGGCAGGCCGATCTCGGCGGCCCAGACCGCGCTCTGCGGCGACGAGCCCAGCAGCCACGGCTCGGGCTTCTCGGGCAGCCCGGGCAGCGCCCGCGCGAGCCGCGCGAACGGGTGGTCGGGCGGCAGGCGGTCGTCGAGGTAGGCGAGGAGCTCGGCGAGCTGCTCGGGGAAGTCGTCGGGCGCGGCCTGGCGCCGGTCGCGCTGCAGCGCGTACGTCGTCATCGGGTCGGTGCCGGACGCGCGGCCGATGCCGAGGTCGATCCGCGGCCCGAACAGCCCGGCCAGCACGCTGAACTGCTCGGCGACCTTGAACGGGCTGTAGTGGGGGAGCATGACGCCGCCCGACCCGACGCGGATCCGCTCGGTGGCCGACGCGATCGGCCCGATGAGGATCTCGGGCGCGGGCCCGGCGACCGAGCCGCCGCCGTGGTGCTCGGCCACCCAGAACCGGTGGTAGCCGAGCGCGTCGGCCAGGCGCGCGAGCTCGAGCGTGTTGCGCAGGGCCTGGGCGCCGGTCGCGCCCTCCGCCCGCGGTGACTGGTCGAGGACGCTGAGGCGCAGCTCAGGCATCCATCGAATGTAGTCGTCCCGCTCTGAGCGGTCAGGCGCCCGCGGAGCCGCGCAGCTCGGTGTAGCGCTGGGCCGCCTGCACGCGGTTGTGCAGGCCCAGGCGCCGGAAGATCTCCCGCACGTGGAACTTGACGGTGTTGACGCTGATGTACAGCTCGCGCCCGATCTCCTCGTTCGACCGCCCCTCGGCCATCAGCCGCAGCACCTCGCACTGGCGCTCGGACAGCGTGGCCAGCCCGCCCTGGGGCGGTGCCCCGACCCCGAGGACCAGCGCGCGCGACGGGAACACCGACTGCCCGTGCAGGACCTGCTTGATCGCCAGCACGAGCGTGCCGGCCGACGCGGCGCGGTCGAGGACGCCCTCGACGCCGCACTCCACCGCCCGGTGGGCGATGAGCGGGTTGACCTCGTCGACGAGGACGACGATCGGCGGGCGTTCTCCGGGCGCGCCGAGCCGCTCGACGAGCGCGCGCTCGGCCGCGTCGAATCCCGCCAGGTCGAGCACGATGACGTCCGCCTCGAAGCCGGTGCCGGGCACGAGCGCGGGGTCGAGCATCTCGACCGGTCCGAGGTCGACCTCGCCGGTCTCCTGCAGCAGCGACCGCAGCGCCTCGCCGACGAGCCGCTGGCGGACGATGAGCCGTGCGCGCGGCCGCCGCGGGCGAATGTGCCTCACCGGCGGTGGTGCTCCCACATCCACCTGACCACTCCGTCTGTCTTTCACAGGCTTCCCCCTGCCTGGATGTGTCCGACCGAACATGCCTTCGGTAAAGGCCTGTGCGGGGATGTGCCGTCCCTGCCAGAGGGCTAGCCTCCCATGATCGGTGGTCATAAAGCAACGGTCAGAGCGGGTAGGGGCCATGCCCACCCGTCCGGGCAGGCCCGGACCACCCGCCGGACGAGCCACCCGCACCGTACGCTCGGCCCATGCTGCGCCTCGCCGCGGTCGGCGCCGTGCTCGCCTCGATGGCCGGGACGCCCGCGCCCGAGCGCTGGCGCCCGGCGCCGGACACCACCTGGCAGTGGCAGCTCTCCGGGCGGCTGGACACCACCGTCGAGGCCGAGCTGTACGACGTGGACCTGTTCGAGACCCCGGCCCGGACCGTCGCACGGCTGCACGCCCGCGGGCGGCGGGTGGTCTGCTACCTCAGCGCCGGCTCGTACGAGCGGTGGCGTCCCGACGCGCGGCGCTTCCCGGAGACGGTGCTGGGCCGGCCGCTGGACGGCTGGCCGGGCGAGCGGTGGCTGGACGTCCGCCGGCTCGACGTGCTCGGCCCGATCCTGCGCGACCGGCTCGACCTGTGCCGCAGGCGCGGCTTCGACGGGGTCGAGCCCGACAACGTCGACGGCTACGCGAACAGCACCGGCTTCCCGCTCACCGCGCGCGACCAGCTGCGCTTCAACCGCTGGCTGGCCCGCGAGGCGCATGCGCGCGGGCTGGCGGTCGCGCTGAAGAACGACCTCGCACAGGTCCGCGCGCTCGAGCCCGACTTCGACTTCGCGGTCAACGAGGAGTGCTTCCGGTACCGCGAGTGCGGGCGGCTGCGGCCGTTCGTCCGTGCCGGCAAGGCCGTGCTGCACGTCGAGTACCGCCTGCCGCGCTCGCGGTTCTGCGCCCGCGCCCGCCGGCTCGGGTTCACGTCGATGCGCAAGGACCGCGCCCTCGGCCCTCGCCGCGAGCCGTGCCGGCGAGCTCGCGCTCGAGGTCGCGCAGGTACGGCGACAGCGGCCGCCACGGGTTCGGCGGCGTCCCGGAGGTGAAGTACACGAGCCGGGCGTCGTCGCCGGGGTCGCGGACGGCGGCGAGCGCCTGCGCGCGCGTCGCGCCGTACACGAGGACGGCCTCGCCGTTCATCGCCTCCCGCTGGGGGCGCGCGAGGTAGTCGGCGTACGTGCCCTCGAACGTCACGACGACGTCGGCAAGCTCGAAGTAGCCGCGGTTCGGCGGCGTTCCCGGGTTCAGCACGAGCAGGCCGTCCGGCGCCGCGCTCCGCGCGTCGGCGGCCAGGACGCGCATCGCGTCGAGCCGGTCGGCGGTCGCCGGGGACTCGTCGAGGAAGAACCCGTCGACCGCGTACCAGGCCGCGTAGCGGTGCAGCTCGTCGTCGACCTCCGCGCGCGGGCGCCGCCCCCAGTCGGTCGCCACGTAGCCGAGCACGCGCGTGCCGCTGCGCCGCAGCGCGCGGACGGCCTCGGCATGGCGGGCGCTGCGCCGCTCGCCCGGCCCGCTCGCGGGGTTGAGCACGACGACACGCGGCGGCGGCCGGCCCTCGGCGAGCGCCAGCAGCTCGTCGGGCGGCACGTAGGCGGGGACGAGCGGCGCGCGGCACGCCGGCCGCGAGCCGCCGGTGAGCAGCGCGACCGCCGCCGCGACGCCGCCCGCGCCGAGGACCGCGCCCACGAGGACCCTGCGTCGCATCGCCGTCATCGCGCCGGCCCCGGTCATGGGATGCCGAGCCGCGTCGCCAGCGTGGTGACCGGGTCGCCGAGCGTCGAGAACGCGAACGGCAGCGCGACCACGACCGCCAGCGCCGAGCCCGCGATGAGCCCGGCGCCGGCGACGTGCGCGCCGGCGAGCTGGGAGGCGAGGACGTCGGCGCCGATGCCGGCCGACAGCGCGCACAGCGCCGCGGCCGGGCGGCCGACCGACTCCAGCAGGCCGAGCACGAGCGTGGCCATCGCGACCATCCCGAAGCCGGCGAGGACCGTGACGCCGCCGACCGACGCGTCGGTGAGCGCCGCCGTCCCGAGCAGCGCGCCGGAGATCGCCGCGGTCAGCGCGACGAGCCGCGCGATCGCGCCGAGCAGGATCCGGCGCGGCCCGCGGCCGAGGTCCGGTGCGCGCGTGTCGGCGGCGCTCACGCCGCGCAGGACGCGCGGGATGACCTGCTGGAAGCGCCAGAGGTACGTGCCGCTCCAGTAGCAGGCGAGGGTCGCGGGCAGCAGCGCGACCGCCGGCAGCGCGCCGAAGCTCCAGTTCACCGAGCGGTCGGCGACGAGCAGCAGCCCGAGCCCGAGGCCGATGAGCGTGGCGGTGCACGCCCGGCCGAGGCGGCCGGGCTGGTGGGTCGGCGGCGCCCCGCCGCTGAGGACGGCGACCGCCGCCAGCAGGGACGTGACGAGGGCGAGCAGGCCGAGGATGGCCGGCGGCCACAGCCCGCCCGTCATCGCGACGGCCGCGAGCACGACGAGGGCCGCGTAGAGCACCGACCATCCCCGCCGGACGAGGATCGCGCCGCCGACCCAGGTCAACGTCAACAGGCCGGCGACGATGCCCGGCACGCCGAGCGCGAGCCCCGGCACGGCGACGAGCAGCGTCGGCGCGGCCAGGTGCCCGCGCGCGTCGCGGGCCAGGAGCGCCAGACCTTCGGGGCGGCTGAGGTAGCGGCTGCTCAGTCCCCACTGCAGCGCCATCGTCAGCGGCAGGGCGACGCCGAGCGCCAGCTCGATCACGCCGATGCCGAGCGTGCCGGCGAGCGGCCCGGCCCACCCGCCGATCGCCAGGACGACGAGCGCGAACGGCAGCGCCTCGCGCCACACGCCGCGCCCGTCGGGCGGGTCCGGGACCGGGCCGCGGCTGCGCACCGGTTGGGCCGGAGTGGTGCGCAGCATCTCCGTGCCGAGGCCGAGCGCGTCGCGGGCCGGCACCCCGACCCACGCCTCCAGCACCACGGCGGCCTCGAGCATGTCCTGGGGCGGCCGGTCGAGCCGTGCCTCGACGATCCGCCGCGCCCCTTCGGGATCGATCCGGGAGACGGTCATGCCGCCACCTGCGCGATTGCCGGCTCGGGCTGCGCCACGCCGCGCGCCGCGGCGAGCAGCAGGTCGCGGTAGCCCTCCACGCAGGAGGTCTCGTCGAAGATCCGCCGGACCCGCCGGTGGCCGCGCATGCCGAGCTGGCGCGCCGTCTCCGGACGTCGCAGCAGCGTGCACACGGCCAGCGCGAGCGCGTGCACGTCGCCGGGCCGGGTGACGATCCCGCAGCCCTTGACGACGTCCGGGACGCCGCCGACGCCGGTGGACACCACCGGCCGCGCCTGCGCCATCGCCTCGAGGATCGCGATCGGCAGGCCCTCGGAGATGCTCGTCATGAGCACCACGTCGGCGTCGCGGACGACCCCCTCGGGATCGGTCGTCCGGCCCATGAAGCGGAACCGGTCGCCGAGTCCCAGCCGCTCGTGCAGCGCCAGGCACGAGCGCCCGTAGGTCTCCTCGCCGTCGGTGACCGGCCCGTAGTGCTCGAAGCGCGCGGACGGCACGCGCCGCAGGACCTCGTCGGCGACCCGGAGCATCGTGTGCACGTCCTTGAGCGGGTCGATCCGCCCGACCGAGACGACGGTCCCGTTGCGCGGTGGCGGCTGCGGCGCGCCCGGCGAGCTCAGGCCGTTGTAGACGACGTGGATCTTCGCCGGGTCGATGCCGAGCCCGACCTCCCAGAACGCGTTCGCGTCGGTCACCGGCGCGACGACGTCGGCGGCCGCGTACGCCGCACGGGCAAGGCCGCGGGCCAGCCGGGTGCGGGCGAAGCGCGTGCCGGGCGACTCGCCGCTGCGGGCGGCCGCCAGGTACGCCTCGCGGACGTACACGCCGTGCTCGGTCAGCACGAGCGGCGTGCCGTGCAGGGCCTTGGCGACGATCGCGGGGATCGCCGCCCAGCCGGCCGCGGTGACGTGCAGCACGTCGCACGGCGGCGTCGGCGCCGCCGCGGTCCGCGCCACCCAGTAGAGGATCTGGTAGAGCGTCGCCGCCTCGACCAGGTCGAGGTTCGGCGTCGCGCCCGCTTCGGGGACGTCCTCCTCGGTGACCGTGCGCAGCCCGGCGAGGAACGACTCCCAGCCGCGCCGGGAGCGGAACGTGCGCCGGACGTCGGGCGCGTGCCCGCGGCACGCGGTGAGCGCGGCGGTGAGCGCCTCGAGGTCGCCGTCCCAGCCGATGAGCGACTCGACGAGCGTCCGGGGCAGCGTGTCGGTGTGGCCGTCCGCGCGGGCGGGCCCGCGCGCGCCGGCGAGCGTCTCGGCCCACAGCTCGATCGGGGGCTGGAGCCGCACCGCCGGCGGGATCCGGTAGAGCGGCGCCCGCCGCCGCCCGGCGACGATCGGCAGGACGTGCCAGTCGATCTCGCGGATGCTGCGCACGAGCAGGTCGCACCACGCGCTCACGCCACCGACGACGTACGGGTAGGTGCCCTCGGTGGTCAGCAGCACGCGCGGCCGTAGCCGCACGCGCTCAGTCGTGACGTGCGACATGGTCGTCGAGCGCCGGCACCTGCACGCCGTCGCGGTCCGGGCTGAGCGCGTTCAGGCGCGCCTTCACCGAGCGCATCGAGCGCTCGATCTCGTCGCACAGCTCGAGCAGGGCCTCGCGCGTCACGAGGCTCTCGATGAGGAGCTGGGTCGCCTCGTCGCCGACGTCCTCGCGGTCGGTGTTCCCCGCGCTCGGCAGCTCCTTCGCGCGCCCGAGGACCTCGCCGAGGCTGGGGAGCTGGTGGCGGGCGGCCTTGAGCTGCGCGTTCTCCTCACGCAGGAGCATGAGCTCGGCGAGGACGGCGGGGAGCTCGGCGCCCTCGTCGCCCTGGCCGCCGTCGCGGCGGCGCAGGCGGACGGGCCAGTGCGGGCCGCTCATTCGACCGTCACCGTCTTGGCCAGGTTGCGCGGCTGGTCGACGTCGAGCCCGCGCCTTCGCGCGATCCCGTACGCGAGGAGCTGGAGCGGGACGACGCTCAGCACCGGCTGCAGCAGCGGGTGCGTCCGCGGCACCTCGAGGACCTCGCCGGCGACGCGCCGGACGGCGTCGCAGCCGTCGGTGACGACCGCCACCACCGACGCGCCGCGCGCGCGGACCTCCTCGAGATTCGCGGCGAGCTTGTCGGCCAGCGCCACCTCGGTCGCGACGCACACGACCGGCGCGCCGTCGTCGAGGAGCGCGATCGGCCCGTGCTTCATCTCGCCGGCGGCGTAGGCGTCGGTGGGGATGTAGCTGATCTCCTTGAGCTTCAGCGCGCCCTCCAGGCAGACCGGTAGGCCGACGTGGCGGCCCAGGTAGAGGAAGAACGGGGCGCGGTGGTGGCGCTCGGCCACCGCGTCGACCGCCGCACGGTCCTCGACGCAGGTCAGGAGCTGGTGCGGCAGCGCGCGGAGCGCGGCGACGATCGACGCGAGCGCGTCGGCGTCGAGCGACCCGCGCAGGGCGGCCAGGCGCGCGGCGAACGCCGCGAGCAGGGCGACCTGGGCGGTGAACGTCTTCGTCGCCGCGACGCCGACCTCGACCCCCGCCTCGGTGACGAGCACGCCGTCGACCTCGCGCGCGATCTGCGAGCCGGGGGAGTTCGTCACCGCGATCGTGGCCGCGCCGCGGCGGCGGGCGGCCCGCAGGCTGGCGAGCGTGTCCGCGGTCTCGCCGGACTGCGAGATCCCGATCACGAGCGCGTTCGGCCCGAGCGGGGTGCGGCGGTGGCGCCACTCGCCGGCCGTGTCGACCTCGCACGGGATGCCGGCCCAGTCCTCGATCGCGTACCGCGCGACGAGGCCGGCGTGGTACGCGGTCCCGCACGCGACGATGACGATCCGGTCGACCGCGCCGAGGTCGGCGGCGCCGACGCGGCCCGCGGCCAGCGGCGCCAGGTCGAGCGTCCGCCACACGGTCTCCGCGACCGCGCGCGGCTGCTCGGCGATCTCCTTGAGCATGTAGGTCTCGAAGCCGCCGCGGTCGGCCGCGCGCGCGGTGTCCGGCACGATCACCGCGTCACGCTCGCGCGGCGTCCCGTCGGCGGTCAGCAGCCGCACGTCATGGCTCGTCACCGCCGCGACGTCGCCGTCCTCGAGCGTCAGGACCTGCCCGACCTCCGGCGGGAACGCCGCGACCGAGGAGGCGACGAACGTCTCGCGCTCCCCGACCCCGACCAGGAGCGGGCAGCGGCGCCGCGCGCCGGCCAGCAGGTCCGGGTGGTCGCGGTGGACGGCGACGAGCGCGTAGTGCCCGGCCAGGCGGTCGCACGCCGCCCGGACCGCCTCGACGAGGTCGCCGCGATAGGCGGCGCGGATGAGGTGGGCGACGACCTCGGCGTCGGTCTGCGAGCGCATGACCGCGCCGCCGGCCTCGAGCTCGGCGCGCAGCGCCGCGTGGTTCTCGATGATCCCGTTGAGGACGATCGCGACCTCGTCCTCCGCCACGAGCGGGTGCGCGTTGGCCTCGGTCACCCGCCCGTGGGTCGCCCAGCGGGTGTGGCCGATCCCGGCGGTGGCGGGGCTGGCCAGCTCGGCGGCGCGGCGCTCGAGCTGCGCGAGCTTGCCGACCGCCCGGACCACGTCGAGGCGGCCGTCACCGAGCAGGCACAGCCCCGCCGAGTCGTACCCCCGGTGCTCCAGGCGCGCGAGGCCCTCGAGCACGAGCTCCTTCGCGGCCCGGTGCCCGATGTACCCGAACACTCCACACATGGCTTCAGCCCTCCTTGACGGTGAACGACAGGTGCCGGCGTGCGGCCGGGCGCCATCCGGGCGCGCGCGCCGACACGACGAGGCGGTGGCGGCCGGGGCGCAGGCGCCGCCCGCGGACGCGGCCGGTGAACCGCAGGCTGCTCGCGCCGGCCCGCGCGCGCCGCGTGATCACGCCGACCCGGACCCAGCGCTTCCGGCGCCGGCTCTGGACCTCGAACCGCACCGTCGCCCGCGCGTTGAGCGTCCACGTGACCGTCGCGCCGTCCGGCCGGCGGCGGGCGCGGCGGGTGCGGTGGGCGAGCGCGAAGCGGCGCGGCGTCATGCGCAGCCTGCGGAGCAGCAGGCGCCGCTGCGTGCTCCGCGAGCTGCTGCTGGAGCCGCCCGGACGGCCCGGATCGCGCCCCTGGGGGCGGGGACCGGTGGCCGGGCCGCCGGGCGACGAGCCGGCAGGCGTCAGCGCGCCGGCGGCACCCGATGGCCGCGCCGGGGCCTGCGTCGGCTGCTTGGGCGTCACGGTCGTCCATCCCGAACGCGTGCCGCCGTACTGGTCGCCGATGGAGGTGCCGCTGAGCGGCACCTCCATCGTCTCCGTGACGTCGATGTGCACCTGCCCGTCACGCAGATAGGCGGTCACCTTGCCCGCCGCGACGTTCTGCTGCCACGCGGTCTGGCGTGCCAGCTCCTTCGAGCTCTCCTGCATCGTCGGCTGGACGAGCGGCGGCAGGAACCAGGCCCGGTAGCGGTCGAGGACCGCGTCCATGACGTCGTACAGGACGCCGTCCTCGGCGAGGTTGCTCTGATGGGCGTAGTGCGGCCGCGGGTCGTTGCCCATCAGGTGGCCGAACATGATCGACGCCTCGCTGTCGACGTATTCCTCCCAGGTGGCGGGCGTCGTGCGGCACGTGTTCGTCGCCGTGTCGACGCAGCGGCCGCCGAGCTCGGGCGGGAGGTAGATGTGGTTGTACTCGTCGAGCTGCTCCTCCCGCGTGCCGACGTTGTAGTAGACGTTCGACGGGAACCTCGGCACGGTCGTCGCCGGCCCGAGCGCGTAGGGCTGCGGCTCGCGCGAGTTGTCGCTCCCGACCCACTCGATCTGCTCCGCCGCCAGCGCGGCCGGCATGAACGGGTTGTGCAGGCCCGAGTGCTCGCCGGTGACGAGCTCGCGCGTGTCGAGCGCCAGGCCGTGGGCGAGTCCCCACGTCTTGTTCGTGCCGATCTCGCTGCGGAGCGTCGCGAGCGGGGCGGCGTCGAGGTTGGGGTGCGTGTACGTGTGGTTGATCCAGCGGAAGCTCGAGCGGTGCTGGACGAACGCGTCGGTCAGCGGGTCGGCGCCCGCGGCGGCGACCGCCTCGTCGCTGCCGTGGCCGTTGAACGCCATGTCGAGGACGATCCCGCCGGCGGCCTGCCAGGCCAGCGCGCGGTCGACGTCCGCGGGGACCATGCGGATCGGCCGGCAGTCCGGGTGCGCCGTCGCCGGGTCGTCGTCGCACTGGATCTCGTCCGGCGCCGTGGTCGGCCCGTCGACCGCCGTGAGGTTCAGGTCCATGTCCCAGCGGTCGTCGGGGAGGAACACGTCGTCGACGTGCATCGCGAACCAGTTGCGCTGGTGGCCGAGGTGCACGCCCCGTGTGACCCATTCGACGAGGCCGTGACGCAGGAGCTGGTTCTGGGTCTGGTACTGGTTGCCGTCGACGGTCAGCACGAGCTCCTCGCGGCCGTCGGCGAGCCGGTGCACGCCGGCGAGGGCCGAGCCACCCGGCCCCTGGACGAGCGTCGTGAACGTCGGGAGCCCGGCCGGGGTGGTCGGGGTCGGCGGCGGCAGGGCCGGCGTGGTCAGGTAGCCGTACGAGCCCTCGGCGACGGGGACCGGCCCGGCGAGGTACGGGAAGACCTCCCGGCCCTCGGTGGTCAGCGTGCCGGTCGTGCCGCCCAGGTCGGTGCCCGGGGCCGCCGGCGTGTTCAGGCCGTGGACGGGCGTCGGGAACGTCGCGTCGCTGATGCGGCGGATGCCGAACGTGCGCTCGAAGCGCTCGAGCGCGGCCCACTCGCCGTCGGCGAGCGCGGAGAGCCAGCTCGTCGAGCCGTCCGGGTTGGGGACCGGGTGCAGCAGGTCGCCGGTCGCGAGGATGACGCCCTGGTACCGGGCGCGGTTCGCCGTGTAGTCGGCGAACGTCGCGTCGGTGAGCGGCGGCTGGTCGTCGGCGACGAGCGCGTCGAACGGCACGCCCTCGCGCCGCAGCGCGGCCTGCCAGGCGCCGAACGACGGTTCGTCGCCGGTCGCGGCCAGGACGAGGACCTTGAGGTCGATGCGGGGCCCGGGCGGGGGATCCGCCGCGTCGGCGCCTCCTGTGGCGAACGCCGCGAGGGCGCAGGCCAGCGCGACGGCGGCAGCCTGCCACCGCTTGCGGGGTTGGAACATCGTGGCCCTCCGTGGTCCGGGATGACCGCGCCGCAACGGCCTCTCGCCTTCCGTCGCGGCGCGGTGTTCGCAGATGCGATGGGCGGACGCTCTCACTGCGCCGCTTGCCGCGGCAACAGCCGGACAGGCGGTTGCGTGCCGTGCGCAGGAGTTGAGTAGGGGCCGCCCCGCGGGCGGGGTGCTCAGCGCGTGCGGGCGGGACCCGGACGGGGTGGGTCAGGCGACGAGGTGGAAGAGCGCAGCGTCGTCGGCCAGCGCGCCGCGCAGCTTCTTCTTCGTCTGCCCGTGGATCTGGCAGACGCGGCTCTCGGACACGCCGAGGATGCCGCCGATCTCGGCGAGCGTGAGGTTCTTGACGTAGAGGAGGACGGCGATCTCGCGCTCGCGCTGGGGCAGCTCGGCGAACGCCTCGCGGAAGCGTTCCTTGGCGGCCTGCGCGTCGGCGGCCCGCGCGGGGTCGACCGACGCGTCCTCGGAGGCGATCGTGTCCATCCGCTCGACGTCGGTCTCGTCGTCGCTGAGGACGACCGCGTTGAGCGACGTGACGTCCGACCGGGCGATCTCGTCCCGGCGGCGCATGAGCTCCTTGACCTCGATGCCGAGCGCCTCGGCGAGCTCCTCGCGGTCAGGCCGCCGCCCGTGGACGCCGTTGAAGTCCTCGACGGCCTTCTCGATGTCGCGCTCCCAGCGCCGGACCGAGCGCGGCGCCCAGTCCTGGCGGCGCATCTCGTCGAGCACCGCGCCGTGGATCCGGGTCCACGCGTACTGCTCGAGCGTCGCGCCCTTGGCCGGGTCGTAGCGGTCGATCGACTGGATCATCGCCTCCAGCCCGACCGAGATGAAGTCCTCCGCCTCGACCCGCGCGGGCATCTCGCGGATCTTGCGGTAGACGATGAACTTCACGAGCGGGGCGAGCGTCAGCACGAGCCGGTCGCGGACCCGCCTGTCGCCGGACTGCCTGTACTCGCGCCACAGCGCGTGCAGCTCGTCCGTGCGGGCCTGTTTCTCGCGCGTGGTCCGTGCCGACACCTGCTGGCGGCTACCCGCTGGGGGCGTGACTGACACCATGCCGTGACATGGTCTCAGTCATCACGGGAGCGTCGTCCGGGATCGGACATGCGACCGCGCGGCTGTTCGCCGAGCGGCACGGAACGCCGGTCGTCCTCGTGGCCCGCCGGGCCGACCGCCTGCGCGACCTGGCGGCGCGGCTGGGCCGCGGGTCGACGTGGATCGCGCTCGACCTCACCGACGAGGACGCGCCGGCGCGCCTGCGCGCGCACGTCGAGGAGCACCACGGCGGGGCGGTCCGGGTGCTCGTCAACAACGCCGGGGCGTCGTGGCGGGCGACGTTCGCCGACGGCGGGTGGGAGAACGTGCGCCGCCACATGGCCCCGAACTTCGACGCGCAGGTGCGCGTCACCGAGGCGCTGCTGCCGCTGCTGCGCCGGTCGGCGCCGTCGTCGATCGTGAACGTCTCCAGCACGGCGGGCCGGGTCGCGCGCGGCGGCTCGGGCGCCTACTCGGCGAGCAAGTTCGCGCTCGCCGGCTGGTCGGACGCGCTCGCCCAGGAGGAGGCCCCGCACGGCGTCCACGTCGGGCTCGTGCTGCCGGGCTTCATCGAGACCGAGGGCTTCCCGGCGCGCGAGCTGCTCGCCGGCCGCGCGACGCGATGGCTGGTCTCGACGCCCGACAAGGCAGCCGAGGCGATCGCCGACTGCGCGTTCGGCGGCCGGCACGAGCGCTACGTGCCGCGGCCGTACGCGCTGGCCGCGGCGCTGCGCCTGCTCGCGCCGGGCGTGATCCGGCTGGCCGCCGGGCGCGGGGCGATGCGGCGGCTCGTGACGCGGACGGGCGCCGACGAGGCGGAGGACCGCGCCGGGCCGCCGCGTCCTAGCCCGGTCTCACGCCACGCGGAGCCGCCGCCGGCGCTGCGGCGGCGCGACGAGGTCGTGCCAGTGCTGGTCGGCCAGGCGCGCGGGCTGCGTGGTCGCCAGCCAGTCGCGCAGCACCGCGGCCAGCCCGTCGGGGTCCTCGAGGTGCGGGAAGTGCGCGGCGCGCGGCAGCGTCTCGAACCGGCTGTGCGGGACGGCCTCGTGCGTGGCGATCCCGTGCTCGATCGGGATCGTGTGGTCGCGCTCGCCCCACACGATGAGCGTCGGCATCGCCTGCAGGAGGTAGAGCCGGTCGCGGGCGCTGACCCGCTGGCCGCGGATGTCGATGACCGACCGCAGCGTCTGCAGGAACGCCTCGCGCGCACCCGGGTCCGACAGCGGGCGCAGCGCGCGGGCGATCGCCTGGCCCTGTCTGCCGCGCCCGGCGAACGCGCGCACGACGCGCGGGTGCGCGGCGGCGGCGAGCACGTGCGACATGCCCGGCAGCGCCATGCTCCGCAGCAGCGGGCTGACCTCGTGGCCCAGCCCGCCGCTGGAGATGAGCCCGAGGCGCTCGGTCCGATGCGGGAACAGCCAGAAGAACACCATCGCCACGCCGCCGCCGTACGAGTGACCGACGATCGACGCGCGCTCGACGCCGATCGCGCTGAGCAGGTCGCGGATGCTGGCGGCGTGGGCGCCGAGCGAGTAGTCGCCGCGCGGGGTGGCCGAGTCGCCATGGCCGAGCAGGTCGGGCGCGATGACGGTGTGGTGGTCGGCGAGCTGCAGCGCAACCCGCTCCCAGTGGCGGGACGAGTTGATCATCCCGTGGATGAGCACGACGGGAGGTCCGTTCCCGACGGTCCGGTAGATGGCCCGGTGGCCGTGCAGGTCGATCTGCCACTCGTCGAACGTGTGCATCGGGATGCGACGCTACCGGGCATGGACCTCGAGCTGAAGGGCCGTCGTGCCCTCGTCACCGGAGCTTCCCGCGGAATCGGCCTGGCGATCGCCACCCGGCTGGCCCAGGAGGGCTGCGCCGTGGCGATCTGCGCGCGCGACGAGCGCGGCCTACGGTCGGCGTCCGAGGCGCTGCGGGCGGCCGGCGCGCCCGCCGTGCACGCCGTGCCGGCCGACGTCACCGACGAGGCGCAGCTGGAGGGGTTCGTCGCGTCGGCGGCCGACGCGCTCGGCGGCCTGGACCTGCTCGTCGCGAACGCGGGCGGGGCGGCCGGCGGCGGCGCGCTCGCCGAGGCGTCGGCCGGCGACTGGCGCCGCACGCTCGACCTCAACGTCACCCACACCGCGGTCGCCGCGCGCGCCGCGGCCGCGCGGATGGGGGAGGGCGGCGCGATGCTCTTCATCGCGTCGATCTCCGGCCTGCGCCCGCAGCCCAGGCCGCAGTACGCGGCGGCGAAGGCGGCGATCATCCACCTCGCGGCGTCGCTGGCACGCGAGCTCGGCCGCCGGGGGATCCGCGTCAACGCGCTCAGCCCCGGCTCGATCCGCTTCCCGGGCGGGAGCTGGGACCGCCGCGCGCACGAGCACCCGGAGGCGTTCGAGGCGTTCGTCGAGGCGGAGTTCCCGCTCGGCCGCCTGGGCACGGTCGAGGAGGTCGCGGACGTCGCGGCGTTCCTCCTGTCGCCCCGCGCGTCCTGGGTCAGCGGCGCGAACCTCGTCGTCGACGGGGCCCAGATGCAGCCGAGCATGGCCGGCTACTGAGCCCGCCGGCCGCCGCGAGCGCCGAGGGGTGCGCGCCGCCCGGGGCGGCGCGCGGGTTGCGCGCGTCCACGCCGACTGGTAGAACCAGTTGCCATGACTGGTTCTACCAGTTCGCCGACGGTGTCCGGCCGCATCCACGCCGAGCTTCGCCGCGAGATCCTGGCCGGGCGCTACGCGCCGGGCGAGGCGCTGCCGTCCGAGCGGCGCCTGAGCGAGGAGCGCGGCGTCGGCCGCCACGCGGTGCGCGAGGCGCTCAAGCGCCTGCAGCAGGCGGGCCTGGTCTCGATCAGCCAGGGCGGCGCCACGCGCGTGCGGGACTGGCGCCGGCACGGCGGGCTGGAGCTGCTGCTCGAGCTCGGGGCCGAGGGTGAGGCGCCGCCCGGGCTGCACGTCGAGCGCTCGGCGATGGAGATGCGCGCGTGCGTCGGCGCCGACGCCGCCCGCCGCGCCGCCGAGCGCGCCGACGAGCGCGAGCGGCGGGCGATCGAGGACCGCGCCGCGCAGCTCGCGGCCGTCGACGATCTCGCCGCGCGCGGCGCGCACTACGACGTCCTGTGGGACCTCGTCGTCGACGCCTCGCGCAACATCGCCTACCGGCTGGCGCTGACGACGCTCGTCGCCGGCCAGCAGGTCGCCGCGATCGACCCGCACGCCGTCCGGCGCGAGCTCGGCGACCCCGGCGCGATCGTCGCGCTCGCCCGCGCGATCGCCGCCGGCGACCCCGACCTGTCAGGCGCTCGCGCGCGCGAGCTGCTCGAGCGCTCGATCCCCGAGGAGTGAGACCGACCCGTGGCCGAGGTCCTGTACTACGCGATCCCGTTCTTCATCCTGCTGCTCGTCGTCGAGTACCTGTCCTACCGGCACCTCGACGACGACGACCACGACCTCGTCGGCTACGACCTCGTCGACACGCGGACGAGCCTGACGATGGGGATCGGGAACGTCGCGATCAACGTCGTGTGGAAGTTCGCGGTCGTCACGATCTACGCGGCGCTCTACGAGCTGACCCCGCTGCGCCTGGACCCCGGCGACTGGTGGGTGTGGGTGCTGCTGTTCTTCGCCGACGACCTGGCCTACTACTGGTTCCACCGCGTCAGCCACGAGAGCCGCTTCTTCTGGGCCAGCCACGTCGTCCACCACAGCTCGCAGCACTACAACCTCTCGACCGCACTGCGGCAGACGTGGGTGCCGATGACCTACTTCCCGTTCTGGCTGCCGCTCCCGCTGCTGGGCTTCCCGGTGTGGATGGTGCTGCTCGCGCAGGCCTGGTCGCTCATCTACCAGTTCTGGATCCACACCGAGCGCATCCACCGGCTGCCGGCCTGGATCGAGGGGATCTTCAACACGCCGTCGCACCACCGCGTCCACCACGGCTCCAACCAGCGGTACCTCGACAAGAACTACGGCGGGATCCTCATCATCTGGGACCGCCTGTTCGGGACGTGGGAGCCCGAGCGCGAGCGCGTGCGCTACGGGCTGACGAAGAACCTCGAGACGCACAACCCGATCCACGTCGCGTTCCACGAGTACGTCGACATGTTCCGCGACCTGCGCGCCGTGCGCGGCTGGCGCGCGCGGCTGAACGTGCTGTTCCGCGGGCCGGGCTGGTCGGCCGAGAACGTCAGTCGATCACACGACCCAGCACGACGCGGCTGACGCGCCCGCGCCGGTCGATCGCGAAGTCCGTGACGACCTGGCCCGGGCGCCACGCCCCGACGAAGCAGTGGTCGTAGGAGAACTCGACGAGGCAGCGGACCCCGGGCACGCGGCGGCGGACGGTCTCGCGGCGCGAGCCGACGCCGACCCCGCGGGCGGTCCGCTCCTTGCGCGAGCGGGTCTCGACCGCGATGACCTGCGCGTCGAGGCGGGTGCTGTTGAACGTGACCCGCGTCAGCCCGTAGCGCCACTCGCGCACGCGCCCGAGGATCTCGTGGCGGACGAACCGGAACCGGTCGGGCGAGCCGAGCTCGGCGCGCACGGCGGCGACGTCCATGCCGAGCGCGACGCCGCGGATGCTCTGCTGCGGGACGATCGCGGCCGGGGCGGGCGCGGGGGCGAGGAGGCAGAGCGCGGCGCCGCAGGCCGCGGCCCCGCCGGCGATCCGGGAGCGCATGGCGCGACCCTACCGCCCGGTGCCCGTCCCCGGCGGGCGGCCGCGATCAGCCGCCCAGCCGCCGCACGCAGTACGGCTGCGCGCGGCCGCGCCCGCCGTACAGGCGCGAGGCGGCCTCGACGTCGGACGTGAACGGCCCGCACAGCGGCGGGCCCTCGTCGTCGGCGCTGCCGCCGCGCGCCCCGCAGCCGGCGAGCGCGACGTCGGGGAGCATCACCGCGCAGCGCTTGTTGCGGGCGTGCTGGAGGCCGAGCGCGTGCCCGAGCTCGTGGACGAGCAGCCGCACGTCGGCCGCCGTCGGCCGCGTCCGCTCGTAGCCGACCGGGCGGCCGAGCACGACGTCCGTCCGATGCCGGCGCGACGGCCCGACCGTCGAGGCGAACGCCTCGCACCCGCGCGGGCGGCAGTAGCCGTCCAGCCGCTCGCGGTCCGAGACGACGTGCACCTCGGCCTCGTCGTCCGGGCCGACGAGCCGGAAGCGGATGCCGACATGGGCGGCGTTCCACTGCTCGACGGCACGCTTGACCGTCGCGTCCCAGCCCGACCGGTCGGCGACACGCACGACCGGCCCGGGCCAACGGTCCGGGGAGGTCTGCTGGGCGGAGGCGAGCACGGCGACGAACAAGAGCACCGCGCTGCCTGCCGCGAGGACGAGGCTGAGCGTGAGGCGACGCATCCCGCATCCGGGGCCTTCCCGGTTCGGCGCGGCGCTGACACGCGCGCAGGGTGCGGTTCGTCACGCAACGAACGCGTACCTTGCGAGTACAGGGCCGTACCCGTACGGTACGCGCGGCGATGGCGACCACCCGCGTCGATCTCCAGCGCGTCCGCATCCTCGACGCGATCGCGCGCGTCGTCGCGACGCGCGGCTACGAGGCGGCGACGGTCGCCGACGTCGTCCGCGAGGCCGGCGTGTCGCGCTCGACGTTCTACGAGCAGTTCCCCTCCAAGGAGGCCTGCTTCCTGGAGGCCTACCGGCACGGGGTCGCCGTCGTCGACGACCGGATCCGCGCGGCCGTCCACGCCGCCGGGCCCGCCGGCTGGCGCGCGCAGCTGCGCGCGGGGATCCGCGCCTACCTCGACGCGCTCGCGGCCGACCCGGCGCTCGCCCGGACCTCGCTGCACGAGGTCCACGCCGCGGGGCCCGCAGCCCTCGACGCGCGCGCCGAGGCGCTGCGGCGGTTCGCCGGCCGCTACCACGCGAGCTTCGAGCAGGCCCGCGCGGGCGACCCGACGCTGCGCGAGCCGCACCCCGACGCGCTCTACGTGCTGTGCGCGGGGACCGAGCAGCTCGCCGCCGAGCGCCTGCGCGAGCGCGGCGCCGCCGCGCTCCCCGATCTCGAGGACGTCTTCTGCCTGTGCGCCGAGGCGCTCCTGCTCCACCACGACCACGACGAGGAGGACTGACCGGGTCATGGACCTCACGTTCACCGGCGAGCAGCTCGCCTTCCGCGACGAGCTGCGCGCCTGGCTGCGCGACAACCCGCCGGGCGAGCGCCCGCCGGGCGGCGACGAGGACGCCGTCTTCGCCTGGCAGCGCGACTGGCAGCGCCGCCTGCACGAGGGCGGGTGGGCCGGCGTGCACTGGCCGGCCGAGTTCGGCGGCCGCGGCGCGTCGCTGACCGAGACCGCGATCTTCTTCGAGGAGCTCGGGCGCGCCCGCGCGCCGCTGCCCGCGAACGTGCTGGGCCTGCTGCTCGGCGGGCCGACGCTCATGGTCTGGGGCACCGACGAGCAGAAGGAGCGCTATCTGCCGCCGATCCTCTCGGCCGAGGAGATCTGGTGCCAGGGCTTCTCCGAGCCCGACGCCGGCTCGGATCTCGCGTCGCTGAAGACGCGGGCCGTGCGCGACGGCGACGGGTGGGTCGTCACCGGCCAGAAGGTGTGGACCTCGGCGGCGCAGTACGCGAAGTGGTGCATGCTCGTCGCCCGCACCGACCCCGACGCGGCCAAGCACAAGGGCCTGACCTACTTCCTCATGGGCATGGAGCAGGACGCCGTCCAGGTCCGGCCGCTCAAGCAGATCACCGGCGGGGCGGAGTTCAACGAGCTGTTCATCGAGGAGGCGCGGATCCCCGACGCCAACGTCGTCGGCGGCGTCGGGAACGGCTGGAAGGTCGCGCTGACGACGCTCATGAACGAGCGCGCCGGGCTCGCGTTCTTCCTCCAGGTCCGGCTGCGCCAGCAGCTCGACGGCCTGTTCGAGGCGGCGGCGTCGAGCGGCGCGCTCGACGACCCGCGCGTCGCCGACACGCTCGGCGACCTGCACGTCCGCACCGAGGTCCTGCGGCTCATGGCGTGGCGGGGCCTGAGCGCGATCGAGACCTACGGGCAGCCCGGGCCCGAGGGCTCGCTCGGCAAGTGGCTGTGGTCGGAGACGAACCAGCTCCTCGTCCAGGCGGCCGCCGACATCGTCGGCGCCGAGGCGCTGACCGCCGGCACGCCCTGGGCGTACGAGCTGCTGCGCGCCCGCGGCAACTCGATCGAGGGCGGCACGACCGAGATCCTGAAGAACATCGTCGCCGAGCGGGTCATGGGCCTGCCGCGCGCGGGGAGGGCCTGAGCGATGCGCTTCCACCTGTCCGACGACCAGCGCGAGATCCAGCGGACCGCGCGCGACCTGCTCGCCGACCGCTCGCCGTTCGCGCGCGTGCGTGAGCACGCCGAGGCCGGCCGGTACGACGAGGCGCTGTGGCGCGAGCTGTGCGAGCTCGGCTGGCCCGGGATCGCCGTCGCCGAGGAGCACGGCGGCCAGGGCATGGGCGCCGTGGAGCTCGCGGTCATCCTCGAGGAGCTCGGGTACGCGTGCGCGGTCACGCCGCTGCTCGGGTCGGCGCTCGCGGCCGGCGCGATCGCCGCTGCGGGCTCGGACGACCAGCGCGAGCGGTGGCTGCCCGGCCTGGCGAGCGGCGAGCTGCGCGGCGCGCTCGGCGCCGCCGGCCAGCTCGTGCCCGACGCCGCCGGCGCGGACGTCGTCGTGGTCGTCGACCCGGTCGCGCGGACCGCGACGCTGCAGGACGGCGGCGCGGTCGAGCCGGTCGAGGCGATCGACCCGACGCGCCGCTACGGGCTGGTCGCCGCGGGCGGCGAGCCGCTGCCCGGCGACGCGGGCGCCGCGATCGACCGGGCGCTCGTGGCGATCGCCGCCGACCTCGTCGGCGTCAGCGCGCGGGCGGTCGAGATGACCGTCGCCTACGTCAAGGAACGGCGCCAGTTCGGCGTGCCGGTCGGCAGCTTCCAAGCCGTCCAGCACCGGGCCGCGCAGATGCTGCTCGACACCGAGGGCGGCCGCGCGGTGACGCTGTACGCCGCGTGGACGGCGGACGCCGAGCCCGCCGCGCTGCCGATGGCGGCGGCGATGGCGAAGGCCTGGACGTCCGAGCGCGGCCGCGACGTGACCGCGTCGGCGATCCAGCTCCACGGCGGCATCGGCTTCACGTGGGAGGCCGACGTGCACTGGCTGTTCAAGCGCGCCCAGCTCGGCGCCGCGCTGCTCGGCGGCGGGGGCGCGCACCGCGCGCGCGTCGCCGCGCTCCAGGCCGGCCGGGCGGAGCTCACCGCCGCCTGACGGTCACCGCACGGTGACGGCGATCCGCTGGACGTCGGTGTTCGCGTAGCCGCCGGCGTTCCAGCGGGCCGCCGCCGGCTGCGTGCGGCCTGACGCGTCGGTGGCGCGGCAGCACAGCTCGTGCTCGCCGGGCTCGGCCTCCCACGCGGCGGTCCAGGGCGTCCACGAGTGCGGCCCGGCGGGCACGCCCGGCTCGGCCTCGCGCCACGTCGCGCCCCCGTCGGCGCTGACCTCGACGCGCACGATCTCGCCGTGGCCGGACCACGCACGGCCGCGCAGCTGCACGAGGCCGGCGTCGACGAACCGCCGGCGGGTCAGGAAGTCGGGGATGCCGGGCGGGACCATGAGCGCGCGCGGCTCGATCCGGGTGACCGGCTCGCCGGGATCGTCCTCGCTCGCGCGCAGCCGGTAGGCGCGCGCGTTCTGGTAGCCGTCGTACGGCGCGTCGAGGACGGTGATCTCGCCGAGCCACTTGACGCTCGCCATCCCGTACCAGCCGGGGACGACGAGCCGCAGCGGGAAGCCGTGCTGGGGCGGCAGCGGGGCGCCGTTCATCGCGAAGGCGAGCAGCGCGCCGCCGTCGCGCGCGACCTCGAGCGGCAGGCTACGCGCGTAGCGCTGCTCGACGCCGCCCTCGACGCCGCGGTCCAGGCCGGTGAACAGCACCTCGACCGCCCCGTCGGCGACCCGCGCCTCGTCGAGCAGGTTGCGCAGCGGGATGCCCGTCCACGCGGCGTTGCCGACCGCCTCGAGCAGCCACGGCTGGCTGATCGGCCGCGGCTCGAGCCGCGCGCGCCCGTTGCCGGCGCACTCCATCGTCACCGGCGCCGTGACCGCGTCGTCGCGGGACCGCAGGTCGTCGAGCGACCACGCGAGCTCGAGCTCGACGCGCCCGCCCAGCCGCAGCCGCCACGCGCCCGGATCGACGACCGGGATGTCGTAGTGGACGAGCAGGTAGTGCAGCCCGATCGGCGTGATCCCGTGGGCGAGGGCCTCGAGCGGCATGCCGTGGTTGCGCGCGGCGAGCTGCAGCTCTTCCCGGGAGATCCCGTCGCCCATCGGTCCGCCGACCGTACTCTCTCGACCCTATGGACGTCGAGAGGCTGTTCTCCGTGACGGGCAAGTCCGTCGTCGTCACCGGCGGCTCGCGCGGGATCGGGTACATGATCGCCGACGGGTTCGTGCGCGCCGGCGCGCGGGTCGTCATCACCGCCCGCAAGGCGCAGGCGTGCGACGAGGCGGCGGCGCGGCTGGCGCAGCACGGTGACTGCGTGTCGGTGCCGGCCGACCTGTCGTCGGCGGAGGGGAGGGAGGCGTTCGCCGCCGCGGTGCGCGAGCGGTTCGGCGACCGCCTCGACGTGCTCGTCAACAACGCCGGCGCCACCTGGGGCGCGCCGCTCGACGAGTTCCCCGAGGCGGGCTGGGACAAGGTCCTGAACGTCAACGTCAAGGGGCTGTTCGAGCTGACGCGGCTGCTGCTGCCGGCGCTGCGGGCGAGCGCGAGCGACGCCGACCCGGCCCGCGTCATCAACATCGGCTCGATCGACGGGCTGCGTGTCCCCGCGATGGAGAACTACTCGTACTCGGCGTCGAAGGCCGCGGTGCACATGCTCACCCGCCACCTGGCGACCCGCCTGGCCGGCGAGCGGATCACCGTCAACGCGATCGCGCCCGGGCCGTTCCCGAGCAAGATGATGGCCTTCATCCTCGACGAGCACGCCGACGAGGTCGCGGCGACCGTCCCGCTCGGGCGGATCGGCGAGCCCGAGGACATGGCCGGCGCGGCGCTCTACCTGGCCTCGCGCGCGGGCGCGTACGTGACCGGCGTCGTGCTCCCGGTCGACGGCGGCATCCGCACGTGAGCGCGGCGCTCGTCACCGGGGCGACCGACGGGCACGGGCGCTACGTCGCCCAGAGGCTGGCGGCCCGGGGCCGGCGCGTGCTCGTCCACGGCCGGTCGGAGGAGCGAGGGCGCGAGGTACTCGCCTCGCTCGAGGGCTCGGGCCACGAGCTGCTGCTCGCCGATCTCGGCTCGCTGGACGAGGTGCGCCGGCTCGTCGAGGACGTGGCGCGGACCGGCCCGGTCGACCTCGTCGTCTGCAACGCCGGGATCTTCAGCGACACCCGGCAGGAGAGCGCCGACGGCGTCGAGCTGACGTTCGCGGTCAACCACCTGGCGCACGTGCTGCTGTGTGAGCAGCTCGTCGCGCGCGGCGCCGGCGTGCGGCGGATCGTCAACGTCGCCTCGATCGGGCAGGCGCCGTTCGACTGGGACGACCCGCTGCTCGAGCGCTCCTACGACGCCTGGCAGGCGTACCGCCAGTCCAAGCTCGCGCAGGTCGCCTGGACGTTCGACCTCGCGCCGATCTGGGCGCCGGAGGGCATCACGATCGACGCCCTGCACCCGGCGACGTTCATGGACACCGCGATGGTGCGGCGGAGCATCGGGCCTCCGGCCTCGACGGTCGAGCAGGGCGGCGAGGCGACGCTGCGCCTGGTCGACGACACGGGCGGCACGGGCCGGTTCTTCGACGGGAACCGCGAGGCGCGGGCGCACCCGGCCGCCTACGACGAGGCCGAGCGCGAGCGCATCCGCGAGCTCACGGTGCGCCTGCTGCGATGAGCACCCCGCCCGACGACGACCCGTACCGCATGTACCTCGTCCTGCGGCGCGGGGCGATCGCCTCGCAGGCGCGCGCGTGCGAGCTCGGCGGCGCGGCCGCCGTCGCGTGCGTGCGGGCGTTCGCCGGCGCGGAGGGGATGGCGGCGTGGCGCGCGCGGCCGGGCAAGGTCTGCCTGCGGGCGCGCAACCGGTCGCAGTGGGAGCAGGTCCTCGCCGAGCCGCACGCGCTGGCGGGCGACCCGGACGGCGAGGCGGTGGCCGCGCTGCCGCCGCGGCGCCGGTCGCAGCGCGGACCGGTGCTCGAGCGCCTGCAGGCGATGAGCACCGCGCTCGAGCCGCTGCCCGCGTCGGCGCCCGCCGACCCCGGCCGCGTGACCTTCGTCGTCAACCCGCGCTGCCCGATGAGCTCGGGCAAGATCGTCGCCCAGGTCGCCCACGGCGCGGTGATGGCGGCCGACACGGGCGAGCTCGAGGCCTGGGTGCGGGCCGGCTGCCCGGCCCACGTCGTCCTGCCCGAGCGCCAGGCCGCGTACGACGCGCTGTGCGCGCGCGACGACCTCGTCGCCCGCGTCGTCGACGCCGGCCTGACCGAGGTCCCGCCGGGGACGGTCACGGTCGTCGCGCTCGCGCCGGGCGCCCGCGCCGGCTGAGCCGTCCGGGCCCCGGGGGAGCGGGGCTTGTTGGCACCCGGCCAACAAGCCCGTTAGGGTCCGCGCCCCGTGACCGCGCAGCCGCGCTACACACGCCTTGCGCCGCGGGACCGCCGCGCCCAGATCCTCGCCGCGGCGCGCGAGCTCTTCGCCGACCGGCCCTACGGCGCCGTGGCGACGAAGGAGATCGCCGACCGTGCCGGGGTGCGGCGCGGGCTGCTCAACCACTACTTCGGCACGAAGCGCGCGCTGTACCTCGAGGTCGTCCGCGACATGGTCCGCGTGCCGTCGCCCCCGATGCCCGCCGAGCTCGAGGGCCGCCCGCTCGAGGACGTCTGGTCGGAGACCGTCGACCGCTGGCTGACGATGGTCGAGCGCAACCGGGGGCTGTGGCTCGCCGCGATCCGCGACCCCGACCTCGAGCCGATCTTCGACCGCGCCCGCGAGCAGTCGGCGACGAACGTCCTGCGGATCGTCGGCGCGCCCGACACCCCGGCGCTGCGCGCGCTCATCCGCATCTACGGCGCCGGCGCCGAGGCCGCGACCGTCGAGTGGCTGGCGCGCGGCCGCCTCACCCGTGAGCAGGTGCGCGACGTGCTCGTGCGCTCGATGCTCGTCCTCGCCCGTGACGTGAAGGAGCGACCATGACCCAGATCCTCACCCTGACCGACGAGCAGCAGGCGTTCGTCGAGTCGATCCGCGAGTTCTGCCGGCGGGAGACCGCGACGCGCGAGCAGCGCGGCCCGGACCCGCACAACCCCGCCGTCTACCGGAAGATGGCCGAGCTCGGGTGGCTCGGCGTGTCGATCGACGAGCGCTACGGCGGCGCCGGCGGCGGCCTCGTCGACATGTGCCTGCTGCTCGACGAGACCGCGTACGGCATGGCGCCGGTCGCCGGCATCGGCACGACGTTCATCGTCGCCGGGGCCTACGAGCGGTTCGGCAGCGAGGAGCAGAAGCAGGAGATCCTCGGCGGCATCGTCCGCGGGGCGGTCGAGGCGATCGCGATGTCCGAGCCCGAGGCGGGGTCGGATGTCGGCGCCCTGCAGTGCCGGATCGAGCGGCGCGACGGCTCGTACGTCATCAACGGGCAGAAGACCTGGATCTCCAACGCCCATCACGCCGACCACATCTTGCTCGTCGGGCGCACGGACCGCAGCGGCTCCAAGCACGACGGGCTGACGATGCTGAACGTGCCCACCGGCATCGAGGGCCAGGAGATCCGCGGCATCGACACGATGGCCGGCCGCGAGGTCAACGACGTCTTCTACACCGACTGCGAGGTGCCCGCGAGCGCGCTGGTCGGCGAGGAGGGCAAGGCGTGGATGCAGCTCATGGCCGGGCTGAACATCGAGCGCCTCATCATCGCCGCCCAGCACCTCGGCGCCGCGCGGCGGGCGTTCGACGACACGCTCGCCTACGTCCGCGAGCGCCGCCAGTTCGGCCGGCCGATCGGGTCGTTCCAGGCGCTGCGCCACCGCCTGGCCGACCTCGCCACCGAGATCGAGTGCGCGCGCCTGCTCGTCTACGACGTCGCCGCGAAGGTCGACGCGAACCCGCACGCGCTGTTCCCGCGCGAGGCGTCGATGGCCAAGCTCAAGGCGACCGAGGTCGGCAAGAAGGTCGCGCTCGAGGGGATGCAGATGATGGGCGGCTACGGCTACGCGACCGAGTACGACATGGAGCGCCACGTGCGCGGCGCGCTCGTCGGGACGATCTACGGCGGCACGAGCGAGATCCAGCGGGACATCATCGGCAAGACGCTCGGCCTCTGACCGCGGGCGGAGCGCGCCGCAGGACGTGGCGCGGCGATGACGTATACTGACGACAGATGGCCGCCACCGCGATCGACATCAGCGCCCCCTCCGCCGTCGCCCAGGCGCTCGCCGCCGCGAACGGGCGGCTCGCCGGCGCGGCCGAGACGCCGCCCGAGGTGGTCGGCCTGGTCGAGGATCTCGCCGACGCGATCGCCGCCGGCGACGAGCAGGCGCTCGCGTCGGTCAACCCGTGGCTGTGGATCCGCATCCAGGGCGCCGCGCTGCGCGCGCAGGCGGCGCTGCGGGCCGAGGACCCCGACCGCCGGCGGGCGCTGCGGCTGGCGCTCGAGCAGCTCCGCTTCCTGTTCGCCCGGCTCGCCGAGCGGGCGCCGATCGGCGAGGACCGCCCGGCCCGCGAGGTCGCCCGGTGGCTGGAGGCCACGCTCGCCGGCGTGCCCCAGCAGCGCAAGGCGGCGCTGCTCGGCGTCTCGCTGCGCACCTACCAGCGGTGGGTGTCCGACCGCGACGGGACGACGCCGGCCGACGACGACGAGCGCCGCCTGCGGGTCGTCGCGCGGCTCGTCAACCAGCTCCGCCACAGCCTCACCGGGCCCGGCGTGGTGGACTGGTTCACGCGCCCGCGCGCCGACCTCGACGGCGCGGCGCCGGCGGACGTGCTCGACGACCCCGGCCGGCTGGAGGCGCTGCTCGGCGCCGCCGCCGCGTCGCGCGGCAGCATCGCCGCATAGATGGTCGAGCTCGTCGCGTTCCGCCTGGCGAACTACGAGACGCCGCTGTGGGCGGTCGAGAACTTCTCGGCCGGCCGCTACAACGAGGCCTTCGAGGGCCACACGCAGTACCTCAGCCTGCACCCGCTCACGCCGTGGGCCGAGGTGCTGCGCAACGAGGGGCGCCGGACGCGCGAGGAGGCGCTCGCGCTGCGCTACCCGCTGTGGGCGCTGCGCGTCCGGCTCGCCGAGCCGCCGTTCGAGCTGACGTTCGACAGCGTGAAGGAGTTCGGGCTGCGACCCGGCGACCTCGTCTCCGACGACCACGGGCGCTGCCGCGCGCTCGCGCAGGGCTTCCGCCGGACCGGGCCGCGCGCGTTCGTCGCGCCGTCCGCCGCGCTCCCGGGCACGCGCAACCTCGTCGTGCTCGAGCCGCGCGTGCTCACCGGGTGGGAGCAGGTCCCGCTCGACGACCTCGACCTCCCGGGCAGCCTCGCCGCGCAGGACGGCCGCTGCCCGGACGGCCTGTGGGACCTCGTCCACCACCGCGGCACGCGCCGCCGGCACCCGGCGCTGCGCGCGTGGGAGCGCGGCGAGCCCTACGTCTTCGCCGAGCCGCCGGTCGCGCTCAGGTGACCGCCGCGGCCAGCTCGCGCCCGATGAGCGCGACCTGGTCGAGGTCGTCGTGCAGCAGCAGCTGGAGCATCACGCGGTCGACGCCGGCGCCGGCGAGCGCGCGGAGCTGCCCGGCCGCCTCGTCGACCGTGCCCGCGATCCACGACTCGGGCGGCGTGAAGTCCGGCGTGTCCGTGCGCTCGCCGATCCGGCGCGCGCGGTCGGCCACCTCGCCCGCGTCGCGGCCGAGCACCGCGCCGGTCATGACGCTGAAGCGGACGGTGCCCGGATCGCGGCCGGCCGCCGACCACGCGTCGGCGACGCGCCGGCGCAGCTCGCGCGCCTGCTCGAGGGTCGGGAACGGCGTGTTGTACTCGGACGCGAAGCGCGCGGCGAGCTCGACGCTGCGCCGCCCGCCCGAGCCGCCGACGATGAGCGGCATCGGATCCTGGACCGGCTTGGGCAGCGCGTCGACGCCGTCCAGCCGGTAGTGCTCGCCCTCGAAGCGGAAGTCGCCGGCGCCCCAGAGGCCGCGGACGATCTCGATCTGCTCGGCGAAGACGTCGACGCGCGCACGCGTCGAGGCGAACGGGAAGCCGTACGCCGCGTGCTCGCCCTCGTGCCACCCGGCGCCCAGGCCGACCTCGATCCGCCCGCCCGACACGTGGTCGGCGGTGACCGCGAGCTTCGCCAGCACCGACGGATGCCGGAACGTCGCGGGGGAGACGAGCGTGCCGAGCCGCAGCTTCGACGTCTGCGCCGCCAGCGCGCACACCGTGCCCCACGCGTCGAGCACCTCGCGCTCGTGGTGGCCGCCGAGCGGCAGGTAGTGGTCCGAGCGGAACAGCGCCGGCACGCCGTGCTCTTCGCACGCGGCGGCGAGCGCCTGCCACTGGGGCCAGGAGACGCCCTCCTGGCCTTCGATCATCACGCAGAGCTCCATCGGCCGGAGGCTAGAGGGGAGGCCGCGGCTCGGGCGGCCTCGTGGTCGGGCGCGGCCCGGCGCCGCTCAGCGGAACGCGCGCGGGATCCGCGCGAGCGTGCGCGGCACGTCGCGCCGCGACCGCGCGTAGGCGGTGCGCAGCGCGTCGGCGGCCTGTGGGCCGTGCAGGCCGGCGCCGTGCCCGACCAGCAGATGCTCGGGCTCGAAGCGCCTCAGGGCCCCCGGCGGGCGCAGGCGCAGGAAGAGGTGGATGCCCGCCGGCGCCTCGTCGCCGCAGAAGAACGGCCCGGTCCCGACCGCCTCGGCGACGACGAGCGCCCGCCGCTCGGGCCACCAGAGCGCCCGCTCGCGCCAGCGCGGGACGTCGACGACCTCCACGACCTCGAACGGGCTGCCGGGCACCGCGTCGGGCAGGCGCAGGTGGGGGACGCCGAGCCGCTCGGCGACCGTCCTGCAGTGGCGGTTGTGGCGGTCCAGGAGCTGGATGACGCCCGCCGGCTCGCCGAGCGCGAGCGCGCGCTCCATCGGCTCTTCGACGTCGAGCGGGTCGACGAGCCAGACCTTCCCGCCGGCGGCGAGCGCGTGCGCCGAGCGGCGCATCGGCTCGTCGGCCACCCACGTCAGGCCGAAGCCGAAGTCGTCGATCTCGCCGATGCGGAGCGGCACGGTCGACGAACTGTAGTCGCGTCGCGCGGCGGCCGGGCGTGCGGGTAACGTGCGCGCGTCCGTGTCCGATCCGGAGGTACAGACCTGATGACCAGTCGCCCACGCGCGGCCCTGGCCGCGGCCGGGCTCGCCGCCCTCGCCGCCCCCGCGACCGCGCAGGCCGCCGACATCGGCCTGCCGGCCTGCCAGCGCGTCGCGCCGGAGCTGGCCGGCCAGCGGATCATGCCGGTGCAGGGGACCGGCTTCACGCCCGGCAGCATCGTGCGCGTATCCGACGCGCAGGGCAACGCGCTCGGATCGGTGGTCGCCGACCCGGCCGGCAACTTCCAGGACACCATCCTCGGGCCGCTGCTCGGCACGAACGAGACGCGCAAGACCGTGCAGATCAACGCGGTCGACCAGGCCGGTGTCGCCAGCGCGCCCAAGCCGCTGAACGTCGTGAAGATCACCGCGACGATGCCCGACCGCGCGCGCCCGCGCAGCCGGGTCCGCATCCGCGCGTACGGGTTCCAGACGGGGAAGACCGTCTACCTCCACATCCGCCGCGGCGGGAAGACCCGCGGGTCGTTCAAGATCTCGCGCGCCAACGGCGATTGCGGGATCGCGTCGCGGCGGATGCGGTACATGCCGCTGCGCCGGTTCTCGAGCGGGACGTACGACTACTACTTCCAGCAGTCGCGCCGGTTCAGCCGCAAGCAGCCCGGCGTGCGGCTGCGGATCCGCATCACCCGGGAGGTCCGGTTCCGGTAGGAGGCCGGGCCCCGGTCAGCTGATCACGCCGGCGAACGCGAGCGCCAGCACGACCGTGCCGAGCGCCACGCGGTACACGACGAACGCGAGCGTCGTGTGCGTCACCAGGTACCGCAGCAGGAACGCGATCGCGGCGTAGCCGGCGGCGAACGCCAGCAGCGTGGAGGCGACGAGCGCCCCGGCGCCGACGTCCGGGGCCTCGTCGCCGGCGATGATCGACACGAGCTGGAAGACCCCGCTGAGGACGACCGCGGGGATCGACAGCAGGAACGAGAACCGCGCCGCGGCGGCGCGCTCGAGCCCGAGGAACAGCCCGGCGGTGATCGTCGCCCCGGACCGCGACACGCCCGGCACGAGCGCGAGGCACTGTGCCGACCCCATCACGAGCCCGTCGCGCAGCGTCAGGTCGCCCATCCCGCGCTCGCGCTTGCCCGTCCGGTCGGCGATGAGCAGGATGATCCCGAGCACGATCAGCGTCGTGCCGATGAGCTTGAGGTTGCGCGCCGTCGTCTCGATGTCGTCCTCGAACAGCAGGCCGAGGACGCCGATCGGGATCGTCGCGAAGATGAGGTACCAGCCCATCCGCGTGTCGAGCGTGCGGCGCAGGTCCGGCCGCCACAGCGACCGCGTCCACGCCCGCCCGATCCGCCACAGGTCGTGCCGGAAGTAGATGACCTCGGCCGCCATCGTGCCGAGCTGGATGACCGCGGTGAACGCCGCACCCGGGTCGTCCCAGCCGAGGAACGCCGAGACGATCCGCACGTGCCCGCTGCTGGAGATCGGCAGGAACTCGGTCAGGCCCTGGACGATCCCCAGGACGATGGCCTCGATGACGGACAAAACGCGGCGGGAGGCTAGCAGTGGCCCGTAGGCTCTCGGCCATGGCGACGCTGTGGACGATCGGCTACGAGCGGCTGCGCCCGGAGGCCCTGGCGGCCGAGCTGCAGGCGGCCGGCGTCGAGCGCGTCATCGACGTCCGCCTGCGCCCGCAGTCACGCAAGCCGGGGATGTCGAAGACCCGGCTCGGGCAGATGCTCGCCGAGCACCACATCGCCTACGAGCACCGGCGCGAGCTCGGCACCCCGCCGGACATCCGCGCGCTGTACCGGGACGCGAAGGTCGAGCGCGCCGCGGCGGCGTTCCGCGAGCACCTGGAGACGGCGGCGGCCGACGAGCTCGACCGTCTCGCCGCCGAGCTCGACCGGGGCCCGAGGACCGCGCTGCTGTGCCTGGAGGAGGACCCGGAGCGCTGCCACCGGCGCGTCGTCGCCGAGGCGGTGCGCGAGCGCCGGCCCGGCCTGGAGATCGTCGACCTCTAGGCGCTCAGCGGCGCATCGTCGCGGCGATCTCGCCGGCCGGGACCGGCCGCCCGAGCAGGAAGCCCTGCCCGTACTGGCAGCCGGCGCCGGCGAGGAACGCGCGCTGGGCGTCGGTCTCGATCCCTTCGGCCACGACCGACATGCCGAGCGCGCCCGCCAGCGCGAGGACCGCGCTGAGCATGCGCGTCTCGTTGCGGCCCTCCGGCACGCCGCGCAGGAACGACCGGTCGATCTTCAGCGCCTCGAACGGCAGCGCCTGCAGGCGCGCGAGCGACGAGTGGCCGGTCCCGAAGTCGTCGATGCCCAGGCGCACGCCGAGCTCGCCGACCTCGCGCAGGAGCGGGTCGGTGCGCTGCGGCTCGAGCATCGCCGCCGACTCGGTGACCTCGATCATGAGCCGGTTCGGCTCCAGGCCGAACCGGTCGAGCGTGTGGGCGACCCGCCGGGCGAACCAGGCGTCGCGGAGCTGGCGCGGGGCGACGTTGACCGACACGTACGGCTCGAGCCCGGCGTCGATCCACGCGCGCATCTGGCGGCACGCCTCCTCGAGCACCCAGGTGCCGAGATCGTCGATGAGGCCGCTGCCCTCCGCCACCCCGATGAAGTCGCCGGGCAGGACGAGCCCGCGCTCGGGGTCGCGCCAGCGCACGAGCGCCTCCATCGCGAGCTGCTCGCCGCCGGCGAGCCCGTAGATCGGCTGGTAGTGCAGCTCGAACTCGTCCTGCTCGAGCGCGCGGCGCAGCCGCGCGGTGAGCGTCAGGCGCCCGCGCGAGCTGCCGGTGCGCGGGTCGTAGATCGCGTGCACGCCGCGGCCCTGCGCCTTGGCCTGGTAGAGCGCGGCGTCGGCGTGCTGGAGCAGCTCGGCGGGCTCGCGGCCGTGGCGCGGCCAGACGCTGACGCCGATGCTCGCCCCGACCTGGAACTCGGCGCCGTCGACGGTGAACGGCGGCGCCAGCGCGGCGAGCACGTTCGCGGCGACCGCCTCGACCGCGTGCTCGTCGTCGGGCTCGAGGTCCTCGACGAGCAGCATGAACTCGTCGCCGCCGTGCCGGGCGAGCAGGTCGCAGGCGCGCGTCGTGGCGTCCAGCCGCTGGGCGACCTCGCACAGCAGCTCGTCGCCCGCGGCGTGGCCGAGGCTGTCGTTGACGAGCTTGAACTCGTCGAGGTCGATGTACAGCAGCGCGAGCGCACGGCCGGTGCGGCGCCCGCGGGCCAGGCCCTCGGCCAGCCGCTCCTCCAGCCGGGCGCGGTTGGGCAGCCCGGTGAGCGGGTCGTGGTAGGCCATGTGGCGCACCTGCTCCTGGCTGCGGTGCGCGAGGGTCACGTCGTGGTAGACGGCGATGACGCCGGCGATCGCGCCCGACGACGCGCGCTGGGGGCGGAACGACCCCTCGAACACGGTGTCGCCGAACCGCATGACGCCGTGGGTCTCCTCGCCCTGCAGCGCCCGCTCGAGCAGCGTGGAGACGTCGTGCCGGCCGCTGTCGTCGAGCAGCGCGAAGACGTTCGTGCCGATGAGCGTGCCGGCGTCGACGCGCAGCGCCTGCAGGCCGGCGCCGCGCAGCAGCGTGATCGTCCCGGCCGCGTCGCACGCGAACAGGACGAGCGGTGCGAGGTCGACGACCGCGCTCAGGCGCCGCTCGCTGTCGGCCAGGGCACGTTCGACGTGCCGTAGCGCGGTGTCGCTCCCAGGACCCACGCTGCGCTGATCGGCAGTCGGACGGGCGGGGCTTGAGCGCGCAGGGCGAGACCGGCCGGGCGTTCGAGGCCCTCTGCCCGGGGGGGCGCCGACCATCTAGCCTGAGGCCGCACGTGTCGCACCAGTTCGTGGTCTTCCGGGCCGCGGGCGAGCAGTACGCGCTGCCGCTCGAGGCCGTGCGCGAGGTGATCGCCGACGCGCCCCGCCGGGGGCTGCCCAACCCGCCCGCGCCGTGGGTGGTCGGGCTGGCCTCCGTCCGCGGCGAGCTCATGCCGGTCGTCGACGTCGGCCTGCGGATGGGCCACGCGCCCGCGCCGCCCGACCGGGGCGTGCTCATCGTCGTCGAGGCGCGCCGGCGGTCGAACGCGCGCCCCGAGCGCGCGGCGCTGGCCGTCGAGCGGGTCGACCGGCTCGCCGAGCCGGAGGCGCTCACGCCGGCGCCGGCGTACGCGGGCGACGCGGCGGACGCGATCTTCGAGCGCGAGGGCGGCCTCGTCGTCGCGCTCGAGCCCGCGGCGCTGCTGCCGGCGGTGGGGGGCACGCCCTCGCGCCGCAAGGGCGCAGGGCGCGGCCGGCAGGGCTGAGCTACTGGATGAGGCGCCGCTCCATCCGGCGGATGGCCAGGCGCCACGTGACCAGGCCGAACAGGACGATCGCGCCGAGGTGCGCGAGGTCGACGGCCTCGAACCCGAACACGGCGTGGCGGACGATCTCCACGCAGTGGAACAGCGGGTTGAGGTTCGCCAGCACCTGCGCCCACCCGGGCAGCGCGTCGATCGGGAAGTACGTCCCGGCGACGAGCATGAGCGGCGTGACGACGATCGACGTGACGTAGTTGAAGTTCTCGATCGACGACATGAGCGACGCGATGAGGATCCCGAAGCACGCCCAGCCCAGGCCGGTCGTGAACGCGACGAACGGGACGACGAGCATGCCCCACGACGGGTCGAGCCCGAACACCATCGCGACGAGCAGGGGCACGCAGCCGTACGTGCCGGCGCGCGTGGCGATCCACAGGGCCTCGCCGGTGACGAGCTCCTCGGTGTCGACCGGCGCGGCGAGGATCGCGTCGTAGGTCCGCTGGAACTCGCGTTTGACGAACGTGCCGAACATCGCCGGGAACACCGACGAGAACAGGACCGCGGTGGCGACCGTCCCGGTGCCGACGAACTCGACGTACGGGATGCCGTTCACGCGCGAGACGAGCGCGCCGAACCCGAACCCGAACGCGAGCAGGTAGATCGTCGGCTCGACGGTCGACGAGAACGTCGTCGCCCGCCAGTAGGACGAGAAGTTGACGATCTCGCGGACGAGCACGCCCGCGAGCGCCGACCGCTCGAGGCGGCCGACCCGCCGCCGCTGCCCGGCGCCTGCCGCCGCGCCCGCCGTCACTCGACCTCCTCGCCGGTCAGCAGCACGAAGACGTCCTCGAGGTTCGCGGGCCGCCGCTCGCCCTCCGGCGCCCGGCCGTCGAGGTCCTCGGCGCGCAGGATCGTGACGCTCGTGCCGGTGCGGCGCGTCGGCCAGCCGTGGCCGAGCGCCTCGGCCTCGACCTCGCGCAGCCGCGCCGGCGGGCCGTAGACCTCGAGGGCCTCGCGGCCGGCGTGCTCGGCGACGAGATCCGCCGGGCGGCCGGTGGCGACCGCGCGGCCGTGCGCCATGACCGTGACCGTGTCGGCCAGCCGGGCGGCCTCCTCGATGTAGTGCGTCGACATGAGGATCGACGTGCCCTCCGAGCGGAGCTGGTCGATGAGCGCCCACAGCTCCTGGCGGACCTGCGGGTCGAGGCCGACCGTCGGCTCGTCGAGCAGCAGGAGCTGCGGCCGGTGCACGAGCGCGCGGGCGATGAGCAGGCGGCGCCGCATGCCGCCCGACAGCGCGTCGACCTTCGCGTCGCGCCGGTCGGCGAGGTTGGCGATCTCGAGCGCGCGCTCGATCGCGGCCTTCCGCTCGGACCGCGGGATCCGGTACAGGTACGCGAAGACGAGCAGGTTCTGCTCGACGGTCAGCGTCGTGTCGAGGTTGTCGAGCTGCGGCGCGACGCCCATGAGCGCGCGGGCCTGCTTGGAGTCCTCGGGGAGCCGGTAGCCGAGCACCTCGAGCGAGCCCTCGTCGGCGATCGCCTGCGCGGTGAGCAGGCGCATCGTCGTGGACTTGCCCGCGCCGTTGGGGCCGAGCAGGCCGACGCAGGTGCCCTCGGGGACGTCGAGGTCGAGCCCGGCGACCGCGGTGACGGCGCCGTACGTCTTGACGACGCCGCGCAGGCGGATCGCGGATCGAGGGGGCACCCGGAGAAGGTACCGGCCTGCGCGGTCCGCCCCGTGGCCGCGGGGGCCGGGGGATCACGGTCCCTGGCCGGACACCGGGCGTAGCGTCCGGCCGGCGACCTGCACGACGTCGCCCGGCCGGATCTGGCGCCCGCGGCGCTCCTCGCGCTCGCCGTTGACCGTCACCTCGCCGGCCGCCAGCAGCTCCTTGGCCTCGGCGCCGGAGTCCGCGACGCCCGCCAGCTTGAGCAGCCGGCCGAGGCGGATGACATCGCCGCGGATCGCGATCTCGTCCATGCGCCCGACGGTAGCCGCAGGCCGGGCGGTCGGCGCGATCGGGCATCGTCCACCCGTCCAGCGCGCCAGGAAACAGACCGGGTTATGGGAAAGTTGCCGCGCATGGACGACAGCTCGCCGGCCGCCCCGCTCGCCTGCGTCGCCGCCTCGCGCGGCGGGCTCACCCGCGCGCGCAAGGACGCGCGCCTTGCCGCCGTGCTCGCCGAGTTCGGTCACCGCACGTACGTCACGGCGCCCGAGGACGACGACGTGTGGCTCGACGACGACACCGCGCTCGTCGTCTGCGACCTCGTCTGCCCGTCGGCCGACCTGCCGGTGCAGGTGGCGCTCGCGGCCACGCGCGGGATCCCGGTGCTCGTCCTGGCGCCGCGAGGCGTGCGGATCGACGGCCTGGCCGGCGAGATGCTCGCCCTGTGCGACGCCGAGATCGTGCGCTACGAGGGCGTCGAGCCGCACCGCGCCCTGCACCAGCACCTGCGCGGCGAGCCGGCGCTGGCCGCCTAGATGATCGCGGGTTCAGCGCGCGCCGACGCGCAGCGGCAGCGACGCCGGGAACGCGGGGCCCCAGCCGAGCGGGCCGCGCCGCTCCACCGGCCCCCGCCCGAGGAGCGCCGCGCCGAGGGCGCCGAACTGGGTCGTGCTGATCGCCGCGCCGAAGCAGCGGTGCAGACCCGCGCCGAAGTGCAGGATGTCGTCGCGCGGCCGGTCGGGCATGAAGGCCTCGGGCGCCTCGAGCGTCTTCGGGTCGCGCATCGCCGACATCGTCACCGCGACGACGACGTCGCCGGGCCGCACCCGGTGCTCGCGCGCGGCGCCGGGGGCGATCACGACCTCGTCGCGCGCCTTGCGGATGAGGAACGGCGCCTGGGGCTGGAAGCGCAGGGCCTCCAGCCAGAGGCGCGCCAGGCGGTCCTCGTCGCCGTCGGCGGCGAGCGCGGCGGCGCGGCGCAGCTCGGGCGGGTGGTCGAGCAGCACGTCGAGCGCGAGCGCGAACGCGCGCGGCACCGACGCCGCCCACGCCGCGACGAGGCCGACGAGGTTGCGCGGGATCGCCTCGTCGTCGAGGTCGCCGGCGCGCAGCAGCCGGCCGAGCACGTCGTCCGGCGGGTCGCCCGCCGCCCGCACGCGCTCCATCGCCGCCTCGATCGCGGTGACGAGCCGCGCCGACGACGCCCGGCCGCGCTCGACGGTCTCCGGCGTCTCGGCGTCGAGGAACACCGCGCGGAAGACGTCCCGGGCGGCCTCGCGCAGCTCCGGGCCGGCGAGCTCGGGCAGCCCGAAGAAGCGCTCCAGGCCGGCGCCGACGACGTCGTCGGCGAGCCGGACGGCGTCGACGTCGGAGCCGCCGTCCAGGACCTCCGCCGCGCGCTCGCGGGTCAGCGACGCGACGAGCGGCAGGTCCTCCGGCCGCACCGCGGCGCGCAGCGCGCCGGCCTCGTGCCGGTAGCGCGGCCCGTCGTCCCAGCCGAGGATGAACGGGCCGGTGACCGCCTCCATGTGCTCGGCGTAGGTGACGCTGAACGCGTCGTCGCGCTCGAGCACCTGCCGGACGTCGTCGTGGCGGGTGAGGATCACCGCCTTCCCGACCCGCAGGACCGGGCGCAGCCGGCGCAGCGCCCGCCACAGCAGCTCGCCGTGGCGCAGGATCCGCGGCTGCTGCTCGACGAGCACCCGGCCGAGCCGCTCGCGCGCCGAGCTCACGCGGCCGCCCCCTCGCCGATCGCCCGCAGCCCCCTGATCGACGGGACGTACAGGTACTCGCCGCCGCGCACGGTCACGAACGGGCGCTCCGGGCCGGGGATGCGGACCGGAGGTGAGCCCGGCAGCACGAACGGCTGCCCGGTCGTGTCGCCGCCGATGACGAAGTCCCGGTTGCCGGGGCCGAGGCCGAACACGTTGCCGTCGTTCGCCCACACGCCCTGCACGACCTCGAACTGCCGCGCGATGCTCGCGTTGAAGCAGACGAACCACAGCCCGCGGTCGACGCCGTCGTCGGTGTCGCCGAACAGCGGCGGGCCGTACGGCATCCCGCGCCGGATCATGCGGTGCCGGCGGGTGCGCGCCGGGCCGCCGGCCATCCCGTCGCGCGGGTTCGTCCGGCGGATGTGCGCGGCGACCGGGCAGCGCAGGCCCTCGGGGTCGCGGCCGTAGCGGAAGGCGTTGATCTCGTGCAGCGAGGTGATCGTGCGGCGCTTCGGCCGGTCCGGGACGAGCGCGGTCGGCGTGCCGTCGGTCCAGCGCCCGACGATCTTCGCCGCCAGCCACTCCTCGTCGCCGCCCGCGTACCGCTCGGCGGCGTCGCGCAGCCACGTCCGCCACATCGCGACGTCCTGGTGGAGCTTGCGGACGACCATGAACGTCGCGTTGCGGTGCAGCGGGCGCGGTGGGGCGGGCGGCAGCACGCCGTCCTCGTCCTCGTAGCCGAGCACGATCTCGCCGGGCCGCAGCAGCCGCCAGCGCGCGAACCGCTGCGGGACGCCCTCGCCGGGCCGGTTCGGCAGGAACCCGCCGAACACCGAGGGCTGCGCGAAGCCGTCGCTGAAGCCGAAGTGCTCGCGCCCGAACGGCAGCGTCGCGGTGTCCTGGCGGTGGACGATCTGCTCGTCGCGCACGCCGTCGAGCAGCCCGTCCAGCCGCTCGGCGACCGCGTCCGACCGGCGTCCGGAGACCCACAGGAGCAGGTGCCCCTCGCCGGCGCCGCGCAGGCCGGGCTCCCAGTGCCCGGGCGCGCTCGGCCCGTCGTCCCCGAGCCGCTCGGCGCGCGCGGCCATGCCGGCACAGAACTCCTCGGGGAACCCGTCGCCGGGCACGCCGAGCGCCGCGAGCCCGGTCGCGGTCAGCGCGGCGTTCGTCACGACCGCCGGCTTGCCGGTGCGCCAGACGGCCGACGTGGTGAGCTCGCCGGCGAGCATCGCCACCCACGCCGGGTCCGGGTCGCGGACGAACACGTACGTCGCGAACGGGAAGTTGTAGCCACGCAGGATCCCGCCCTGCAGGTCGGTGAGCTCGAGCGTGGGCGTGGGCGCCGCCGTCATGCGCGCTCCCCGGCCGCGAACGCCTCGAACGCCGCCTTGGCGCCGCGCCGGCTCTCGAGGTCCCAGGCGAACCGGCGGAACGCCTCGCGGAACGCGAGCGCGTCGCGCACGTCCTGCAGCGACGCGTCGGGGTACGCGGCGAAGATCTGGGTAGCGGGCACGTTGTGCCGGGCCAGCCACGCGCGCAGGGTCGCGCCGCGCGACCGGAGGTCGCCCGGGCAGCCGCGGCAGTGGCGCAGCACCGCGTACAGCTCGTCGCCCATCGCGTCGCACACCGCTTCCAGGTACGCGTCGGGCTCGACGTCGAAGAACGCCGAGAACATGAGGTAGGGCGCTGTGACCTCGTTGTCCGGCTGCGCGGCGACGTCGCGCCGCAGCTCGTCGATGACGACCATCCGCGCGAAGTGCGTCGGTGCGACGCGCGCGAACGGCGAGCCGGCGCCGCGCTCCCAGCGGGCCAGCTCCGCGCGGACGGCGCCTGGGTCCTCGATGGGCAGCAGCGCGCAGAACGTCCGCAGCCGCGCGCCGAGCCGGTCGTTCAGAGCCATCGCTGCACCTCCGTCAGGAACTCCGTCCAGGCCGCGTCGAACTCGGCCGGGGTCATGCCGCGCGTGCGCGCCTGGAACGCCTCGAAGGCCTCCTTGAGCTGCAGCGCGGCGAGGATCTCGGTCACCGTGTGCTCCGGGTAGGCGGCGTAGTAGTGCTCGGCGACGAGCTCGTTGCGGCGGATGTAGGCCTTGAACGGGCCGGCGGGCCGCGCGCCCGGCCAGCCCCACGACGTCCACCACACGCCCGCCATCCGCCGGGGGATGACGTACGCGAACGCGTCGATGTACTGGCCCCAGTCGCCGTTGAAGTTGCTCTCGAAGAGCAGCAGCGGCGCGCGCAGGCGGCCGTGCCCGGGGAGGTCCTCGACGATCGTCCACCGCGCGGCGTGGATGAACGACAGCGCGCGCAGCTTGCGCGCGAGCGCCGGGAACCTGCGGCCGACGGCGAACCAGGCGCGGACGAAGAACCTGCCGTGCGGCCGCAGCGCGCTGATCGCGGTCAGCGCGTGCGCGCGGCCGCTGACGTTGCGCGGGTCCTCCTTCCACCAGGAGTGGCCGGTCTGCGGCCTGCTCATGCCTGCGCCTCGATCGCCCGCGCCAGCTCACGCCGGCTGCGCTCGACCAGGGCAGGGGCGGCGAGCCGCTCCTCGGCGGCGATCGCGCGCTCGAAGTGGCCGGCCGCGTCGCGGGCGCGCCCGAGCGCGAGCGCCAGCCGGCCGAGGATGCGCTCGGCCGAGCCCCAGCACGCCGCGAGGCTCGCCGGCACGCAGTGGGCGGCGTGCGGCTCGAGGAGCGCGTAGAGCTCGGCCCGCTGCTCGTCGGTGCCGATGTCGGCGGCCGCGTCGCCGAGCACCGCCATCGTCGTCAGCCAGAACAGGTCGCGCTGGATCCGCCCGAAGCCCTCGGCGTGCAGCTCGTCGAGCACGTCGCGCGCGCCGCCGGGGTCGCCGGCGTCGAGGAGGACGAGCGGCAGCAGCGCCCGCCAGGACGTGATCCACGGGTGCTCGGCGACGATCGCGCGGACCTGCGGCGCCAGCTCGCCGAGACGGCCCTCGTCGCGGCGGACGGCGACGAGCGTCGCCAGGCGGGTCGACCCGGCGGTCCGCGCGCCGGCGCGGCGGCCGATCGCGTACGCGTCTGCGCTGAGCTGGTCGGCCTCGTCGTAGCGGCCCTCCATCTGCGCCCACACCGCCTGCCAGCAGCGCGACAGGTAGCGGTACAGCGGCTGGCGCAGGTCGGCGGCGACCGCGGCCAGCTCGGTGTCGTCACGGCGCGCGGCCTGGCCGTCGCCGCGCTCGAGGTGGTCGTAGATCCGCCAGTGCAGGCCGAGCGCGACCATCTCGGTGCGGCGGCGCTCGCGCGCGAGCGCGAGCTGCTCGCCGGCGATCCGGAGGCGCTCGTCCAGGTGCGAGGCGTGCAGGAGCGCGGCGTGGCGCGCCATGAGCGCGACCGTGAGCGTGTCGGGGTCGCCGAGCCGCCGCGCCATCGCGACCGCGTCGGCGCTGATCGCGGCGCGGCGGTCCTCGTCGGCGGCGACGTGGAGGCTGTCCGACAGGCGTGCGAGCAGGCGCGCGCGCAGGACCGAGTCGCCCTCGTCCAGCGCCTCGAGCGCGCCCTCGACCAGGCCGATCGTCGCCGGGTCGGCCACGCCCGCCTCGTAGAAGCGCCCGGTCATGCCGAGCACCGCGGCGGCGCGCTCCTCGGGCAGGCCGGCCTGGCGGGCGGTCTCGGCCGCCTCGGCGAACCGTTCGCGCGCGGTCGGGTCGCCGGCCCGCCACAGCGCCCGGCCGAGCGACAGCAGCGCCTCGGTGCGGCGGGCCAGGTCGGGCTCCTCGGCCTCGTCGAGCAGCTCGAGCGCGCGGACGAGGTGCCCGGCCGCCTCCTCGTAGGCGAGGGTGTCGGACGCCTCGGCGGCGGCCGCCAGCACGTGGCGCAGGACCGTGTCGGGGTCGGCGAGCGCGCGCGCCTCGTAGAAGTGGCGGGCCAGCTCGGCGGCGGGCGCCCGGCGCCGGCGCGGGGCCCGCTCGAGCGCCTCGCCGACCCGCAGGTGGCGGCGCAGCCGGCGGCTGACGGCCTGGCGGTCGTACAGCGTCTCGCGCACGAGCGCATGGCAGAACGAGAACCGGTCGACCTGGCCGGGGACCTCGTCGACCAGGCGCGCGGCCATCGCGCGCTCGACCGCCGACAGGACCTCCTCGTCCGAGCGGCCCATCGCAGCCGCGACGACGTCGAGGTCGAACTCGCGGCCGACCACCGCCGCGACGGCGAGCACGTCGCGGACGTCGTCGCCGGCGCTGCCGAGGCGGCGCATGATGACGTCGCCGACGCCCTCGGGGACGCCGCTCTCCTCGAGCCGCTCGACGTCCAGGCGATCGCCGGTCTCGCCCAGGCCGCGCAGCGTCTCCTCGATGAAGAACGGGTTGCCGGACGTCTGGATCTGCAGGCGCTGGACGAAGTCCGGCGCGCCGCCGGCGGCCAGGCGCGCGGCGACGAGCGCGGCGACGTCCTCCTCGCCGAGGCCCTGGAGCGCGATCCGCTCGAACCGGCGGTCGCGGCGCACGTCGGCGAGCAGGTCGCTGAGCGGGTGGTCGGTCGCGACCTCGTCGTCGCGGTAGGTGGCGAGGAGCAGCACCCGCGCCGGACCGCCGATCCGCGCCAGGAACCGCAGGAGCAGCAGCGTCGTGCGGTCCGCCCAGTGCAGGTCGTCCATGACGAGCAGCAGGCCGTGCTCGCCCGCCAGCCCGCCGAGCGCGGTGGCGACCGCCTCGAACAGCCGGTAGCGCTGGGTGTCGCGCTCGCCGAGCAGCGGCTCGCGCGCCTCGGCCGGCGCGCCGTCCTCGGTGACCTCGGGCACGAGCCGGACGAGCTCGTGCGCCAGCTCGGCCGGCAGGTCGAGCGGCCGGCCGTCGCGCACCACGTGGCTCAGCGCCTCGACGACCGGCTGGTAGGGGATGAGGACCTCCTCGTCGCAGCGCCCGTACAGCACGGTCGCGCCCTGCCTGTGGATGCGCTCGGCGAAGCGCGCGACCAGGCGGGTCTTGCCGACGCCGGGCTCGCCGGCGATGAACGCGAGCTGCTCGGACCCGGCGATCGCGCGCTGCCACGCGGCGTCGAGCTGCTCGAGCTCCTGCCGCCGCCCGACGAACGCGCCGGCGCTCGCGTCGACGAGCGCGGGCGGCAGCTCGGGCCGGGCGGCCGGGCCCTCGCGGCGCGTGAAGCGGGGCGCGTCGCCCCGGGCAGCGGGCGGGGCGGGCTGCGCGGCCGGCTCGGCGTCCTGGCGCAGCAGCCGGTCGTGCAGCGCGGTGAGCGACGCGGCGGGCGTGACGCCGAGCTCGTCGCGCAGGCGCACGCGCAGGCCGTCGAAGACGCGCAGCGCCTCGACGACGTTGCCCTGCGCGGCGAGGATCTCCATGAGCAGGCCGTGGCCGGACTCGCGGTAGGGCTCGCGCTCGACGAGGCGGCGCGCCAGGCGCTCGGCCTCCGCGGCGTGCGAGCCCCCGAGCGCGAGCGCGGCGCGGGCGGCCGCCTCGAGCAGCGGCGCCTCGAGGTCGCCGAGCTCGGTGCGGCGCTGCTCGGCCCACGGCGACAGGACGTCGGGCAGGAACGGGCGCTCGACGATCTCCAGCGCCTCGGTCGCGATCCGCAGCGCCCCGGCGTGGTGGCCGGACTCCAGCGCGGCCTCGGCGCGGCCGGCCGCCTGCTCGGCGACCTCGACGTCGACCCATGCGCCGGGGCCGAGCTCGAGCCCGAGCTGGGCGCGCCCGACCAGGCGCTCGTCGCCGAGCGCCCGGCGCAGCCGGGTCAGCAGCGGGCGCAGCGACGACTCGGGCGCCGCGGGCGCGTTGTCGGGCCAGAGCAGGTCGACCAGCTCGTCGCGCGAGACCGGCCGCCCGCGGTTGACGACGAGGAACGCGAGGACGAGGCGTCCCTGCCGGCCGGGGAGCTGGTCCTCGACGCGGCGACCGGAGAGCTCGACGCGCAGGGGACCGCACAGCGCCACGCGCGCCGGCGTGTCGGCGAGGCCCTTCCCCGGAGCCTCGGCCTCCTGCTCCGGGATGCCGGTGTCCACCTGGTGCATCTTCACCAGGGCGGTGGCCCGGGCGCAAGCCCCGACCGACCGGATGTCAGAAGACGGCCGAGTCGAGGGCAAGCGCCAAGCGGCGGAGTCCCGGCCGGACGGGGTCGTCGCGGTCGGCTCCGGCCTGGGCGTCGCGGTCCCGCGCCGCGGCCGCCCGGTGGGCCTCCAGGACCGACACGTGGCGCCCGTCGGCGACGATCCCCTTGTAATCCGTCGCCGGCGGGTAGCCGTTGCTCGTCGGTCGAGGCTGGTGGTCGGGATCGATGCCGTACCCCATCGCCGGCTGGACCGCCCCTGCCAGGAACATGTCCTCGAACCAGCCGGCGCAGGGGTTCGTGGCGTGGCCGTGCCACATGTGGTGGACGAGCAGCTCCGCCTCGCTCAGGTCCTCGGCGGTGCGGTGCTCGGCCGGGAGTGCGGCGGTGTGCGCGTTGCGCAGCAGCCACGCGTACGTCTCACGCTGCGCGCGCGTGGGGCGGTGGCCCGCCGTGCCCGCGCAGACGATCCCGATGTTGCCGCCGTTGTGGCCGCCGACGTGCGCGCCCTGCAGCTCGGCCGGGCGGAGGCACACCAGCGTGCCGTCGTCGGCGATGAGGTAGTGGTAGCCGCAGCCGCCCCAGCCGAGGTCGAGGTGCTCGACGTGCAGGCGGCGGGCGACGTCGACGGCCTGCTTCCAGTCGCCGGCGCGCGGGCCGGCGCTGAAGTGCCCGGTGACGTGGCGTGCCGGCCCCAGCGGGCCGAACACGTCGCGGAACTCGAGGCCGAGGTCCTCGGCGCTGATGATGCGGGGGGCGGATGACACGTGCGGGGTTCTCCAGGTCCTTCAGGTCTTTGCGGGAAGGGCGGGGGCGCCGCGTCCCGCGGCGCCCCCGCTCAGTCGTCCCGGGGAAGGCGGCGTCCGTGCCGCCCGTGCTCCCCGGTGCGCTCCTTGGGTGAGGAGAGGAGGTGGGCGCACTCTCTCCTCCGCGCGTTGCGGTCTCGTTGCGACGCCGTTGGCGTCGCGCGGTCAGCGCAGCGTGCCGCCGTCCCCGCCGGGCAGCGGGGTGCCCTCGCGCGAGACGCGCATGAGCAGCAGGACGGGGATGAGCCCGACCGCCACGATGAGCAGGGCCGGCAGCGCCGCGGTGTCGAACCGCGAGTCCTTCGTCGCCTCCCACACGGCGACCGCGAGCGTGTCGTTGCCGAGCGGCCGCAGCAGCGCGGTCGCCGGGAGCTCCTTCATGACCTCGACGAACACGAGCAGCGCGGCGGTGGTGATGCCGGGCCACAGCAGCGGCAGGTGCACGTCGCCGAGCACCCGGCCGGCGTCGGCGCCGAGGCTGCGCGCGGCGTCGTCGTAGGCGGGGTCGATCCGGGTCATGCGCGCGTCGACGGCGAACAGCGCGAGCGCCTGGAAGCGCACGACGTAGGCGAGCACGAGGCCGGCCGCCGAGCCGGTGAGCACCAGGCCGGTGTCGATGCCCAGCAGCGAGCCGGCGGCGTCGCCGATCCGCCGGTCCAGCCACGCGAGCGGCGTGTAGACGGCGACCGCGACGACCGTGCCCGGGACCGCGTAGCCGAGCGTCGCCAGCGCGGCCGACACCTTCCCCGCGCGCGAGGGGCGGGTGCGGCGCCCGTAGGCGATGACGGTCGCCGCGCTCACGGCGACGAGCGCGGCGACGATCGCCAGCAGGAGGCTCGTGATCGCGCTCTGCCCGAGGTCGCCGAGCGCGGCGCCCTCGCCGAGCGAGCCGATCGACCAGGCGGCGAGCTGGACGACCGGGCCGACGAACACGACGAGCAGCAGCAGGCCCGGGACGGCGGCGGCCAGCGCCGCGCGCGGGCCGTGCAGCCGCCGCGGCACGACCGCCTCGCCGCGCGCGAGCGCGCCGTGGTAGCGCGCCCGGCCGCGCAGGAGCCGCTCGAGCACGACGAGGGTCAGCGCGAGCGACACGAGCACCGTCGCGAGCTGCAGCGCCGCGTCGCGGTCGAACGCGCCGTACCAGACGCGGTAGATCGCGTCGGTCATCGCCCGGTAGTTCAGGAGGTTGACCGCGCCGAAGTCGGCGAGGGCCTCCATGATCGCCAGGATCGCGCCGGCGCCCAGCGCGGGGCGGGCGAGCGGCAGCGCGACGCGGCGGATCGCGGCGCCGTGGCCGAGCCCGAGCGTCCGCGCGGCCTCGATCGTGTCGCGCGACTGCTCGAGGAACGCGCTGCGCCCCAGCGCGTACACGTACGGGTACAGGACCGCGGTCAGGACGCAGATCGTCCCGAGGGTGGAGCGGATCTCCGGCAGGCGGAAGCCGTCGCCGAACACCGCTCGCAGCGCCTGCTGCAGGGCGCTCGAGCTGTCGTACTGGCCGAGCAGCACGAACACCAGCACGTACGCGGGCACGGCGAGCGGCAGGATGAGCGCCCAGTCGAACAGCCGCCGCCCGGGGAAGTCGTAGAACGAGACGAGCGCGGCCAGGCCTCCGCCGACGACGAGCGTCCCGGCGCCGACGCCGAGCGCGAGCACGACGCTGTTGCGCAGCGCCTCGGGCAGCAGCGACGCGCCGATCTGGTCGAGCGCCTCGCCGCCGTGCAGGAACGCGAGCGGCAGCGCGACGAGCGGCCCGGCGACGAACAGCGCGACGAGCGCGCCGACGACCGACCAGCCCGGCGGCCGCCGGCGCCGGCCCTGTGACGGCGTCCCCGCCCCGGCTCCGGCCGCTACCGCCACCCGACGCGCTGCATGAGCGCCACGGCGTCCGGCAGCCGCCGCCCGGCCTGCTCGACGTCGATCGGGTCGAGCTTGACGTCCTGCCAGCTCTCGAGGTGGGCGGCGGGCGGGACCGTGGGGTTGGCCGCGAACTCGCTGTTGGCGACGATCTCGCGCTGCGCCTCGGGCCCGGTGAGGTGCTCCATGAGCGCGATCGCGTCGGCGCGGTGCTCGGCGCCCTTGACGAGCCCGACCCCGCTGAGGTTCGCGTGGGCGCCCTCGTCGTCCTGGTTCGGCCACGCGGGCGCGACGGGGAAGTCGGGGTCGTCCTTGAGGATGCGCCCGAGGTAGTAGTGGTTCGTCAGGCCGACGTCGCAGCGGCCGGCGGCGATCGCCTCGAGCACGTCGACGTCCGACCCGAGGATCTGCGGCTCGTTGGCCATCCACGCGCGCAGCATCCGCTCGGTCGCCCGCGGGCCCTTCTTCGAGAGCTGGTCGGCGACGAAGGACTGGTTGTACTCGTTGTTGGACGTGCGCAGGCACAGGCGGCCGCGGAAGCGCTCGTCGCCGAGGTCCTCGTAGCTCCCGACGGCGTCCTCCGGGACCCGCTCCGTCGAGCGCATCGGCGTGCGGATGCGGACGCTCAGGCCCCACCAGGCGCCCTGCTCGTCGCGGAGCTGCTCGGGCACCTGGCGCTCCAGCGTCGCGGTCCGCACCGGCTCGAGCAGCCCGGCCTCCTCGGCGCGCCACAGGTTCGCCAGGTCGGTGGTGACGAGGAGGTCGGCGGGGGTGTCGTCGCCCTCCGACCGCAGGCGCTCGAACAGCTCGGGGGCGGTCCCGCCGCGCAGCTCGACCTTCTTGCCGGTCCGGTCCTCGAAGTCGGTGAACGCCTTCTCGTCCCCGTACTGGGAGCGGCCGTTGTAGACGACGACGTCGGCGCCGGAGCCGAAGACCAGGGCCGAGACGACGGCGAGTGCGATGACGATCAGCGCGACGAGCGCCAGGAGGCGGCCGCGGCGCCGCAGGAGAGCGGACAGCATCGGCGCGTTAGGCTACCCAAATCCGACCGCAGCCCTAGGGATTGAACGCGCCCGCATGACCGCCGCCACAGCCCAGCCGCTCGCCATCGACGCCGAGGGCGTGAGCAAGTCGTTCGGCGACCGCACCGCGGTCGCCGGCGCGTCGCTGCGCGTCGCGCGCGGCGAGATGGTCGCGCTGCTCGGCCCGTCGGGTTCGGGCAAGACGACGCTGCTGCGCCTCATCGCCGGGTTCGAGCGCCCGGACGCCGGCCGGGTCCACGTGGGCGGGACGCCGGTCGCCGGCGAGGGGGCGTGGATCGAGCCCGAGCAGCGGCGGATCGGGATGGTCTTCCAGCACGGCGCGCTGTTCCCGCACCTGACCGTCGCCGGCAACGTCGGCTTCGGCGCCGCCGACCGCGGCCGCGCCGAGGCGAGCCTCGCGCTCGTCGGGCTGGCCGACCGCGCCAAGGCCTACCCGCACGAGCTGTCGGGCGGCGAGCGCCAGCGCGTCGCGCTCGCGCGCGCCCTGGCCGCCGACCCGGAGGTCGTGCTCCTCGACGAGCCGTTCGCCGCGCTCGACGCCGGCCTGCGCGAGTCCCTGCGCGACGAGGTCGCCCGCATCCTGCGCGAGGCGCGCACGAGCGCGCTGCTCGTGACCCACGACCAGGCCGAGGCGCTGTCGCTCGCCGACCGGATCGCGGTCATGCGCGATGGGCGCATCGAGCAGACCGGCACGCCGGAGGAGGTCTACGAGCGCCCGTGCTCGCGGTGGGTGGCCGAGTTCCTCGGCGAGGCCGATCTGCTCCCGGGCACCGCGTCGGGTGGGGTCGTGGACTGCGAGCTCGGCAGCTTCCCGGTGTCCGCCGAGCTGTCCGGCCCGGTCGACGTCCTCGTCCGGCCGGAGTCGGTCGCGATCGGCGACCACGGCCAGCACGGCGTCGCGGTCGCGGCGACGGTGGTCGACCGCTCGTTCTACGGCCACGACCAGCTCCTGCACCTGGAGCTCGAGAGCGGCCGGCGGCTGCGCAGCCGCCGGCTCGGCTTCCCGGCCTGGCATCCGGGCGACCGCGTGCGGGTGTGGGTCGACGGGCCGGTCAGCGCGCTGCCGTGCGAGCGGCCGGCGCGCGCTCAGGAGCCTGCCGGCACGGCGCGGTAGAGCGCGCCGGTCGCCGACGCGAACACGAGCTCGTTCGCCGCGTCGGTGCCGATGTGGGTGAGCTGCGGGACGACCGCGCGCTCGCGGCGGACGTCCTCGGCCCCGCCGGCGGGCCTGGCGCGCAGCGACCACAGGACGCCCGAGCAGAAGTCGCCGTACACGTACCGGCCCGACAGCTCCGGCAGCTCGGCGCCCTGGTAGACGACGCCGCCGGTGACCGAGCAGCCGTCCTCGTGCGTGTAGGTCGCCGCGGGCCAGACGAGCTCGCCGTCGCCCTCGAGCTCGCGGTCGCCGTGCTCGCCGGTGTCGATCTTCCGCGTGCCCTCGTAGACGCTCCAGCCGAGGTTCTTCGGCGGCTCGTCGAGCTCGAGCGGGACGCGGTTGATCTCCTCGGTCTCGTCCTGGCCGACGTCGGCGACCCACACCTCGCCGAGGGCGGGGTCGAACGAGAACCGCCACGGGTTGCGCAGGCCGTAGAGGACGACCTCCCAGCGCGGCTCGCGCGTGTCCACGTCGGTGGCGAGGAGCTTGCCGAGCAGCGAGCCGGGGTCCTGGGCGGTCAGGCGCGGGTCGAACGCGCCGCCGCCGTCGCCGAGCCCGGCGTACAGGCGACCGTCGGGCCCGAACGCGAGCTGGCCGCCGTTGTGGTTCTCCTCGGGCTGCTCGACGTGCAGCAGCTCGCGGACCGGCTCGGGGTCGATCGTGCCGTCGCGCCGGGCGCGGAACTCGGCGATCCGGGTGTCGCCGCGCGGGTCGCTCCAGTGCAGGTACAGGCGGCGGTTCGTCGCGAAGTCGGGGTGGAAGGCGATCCCGAGCAGGCCCTGCTCGGCGCCGAGCCTGACGCGGCCGGAGAGGTCGAGCGCGACCCGGCGGTCGCGGCCCTCGAGGCGGACGACCCGGCCGGGCTGCTCGAGCACCCACAGGCCGTCCTCGTCGCCGGGCGCGGCGCCGACGAACGTGGGGCGGTTCAGCCCGGTGGCGATGCGCTCGACGGCGAAGCTCGCCGCCTTCCCGGACTCGGTCGCGGGCTCGACGGGCGTGACCTCGTCGTCGTCTCCGCCGCACGCGCCGAGGGCGAGCGCGGCGCCGGCGAGCACGGCGGCTGTCAGTCGGCGCGGCATGGCGCGCCATCTTAGGGACACCTAACCCGGCGGTGCGCCGCCCCCGGCCCGCGACGCGCACCGCGCCCGGACCTCCCAGGCGCCGGCGCGGCGCAGGAGGGGGAACCCGCCGGCGGCCGGAGCGAGCGGCGCGCCGGCGTCCAGCCGCGACCGGAACACGACGCCGGGCGGCTGCGGCGGGGCGTCGGGTTCGACCGTGCGCTTGGCGACGTGCAGGCGGTAGGCCATGAGCGGGCCGCGGTAGCGGCCCACGTACGGCGTGCCGCAGCGCAACACCGCGTCGCGGCCGCCGGCGGCGTCGACCGCCCGCCGGAGGTCGGAGGCCAGGCGCCACTGGTGCGCCTGTCCGGCGCGCAGGTCGTCGAGGCCGGCGAGCCGGGGGACCGCGGCCGCGACGACGAGGACGGCGACTGCCGCCAGCGCGGCGCGGGGGAGGCGGGCGAGCGCGACCGCGCCGGCGAGCGCGAGCAGCGCGGCGCCGGGCAGCGCGTACCGGGCCTCGCCGGAGAACCCCGCCTGCGCCATCGCGGCGACGAGCGCGATCCACGCGACGCCGGCGGCGGCGGGCGCGAGGACCGGGCGGGCGCCCGCGGCGGCCGGTCGCCGGCCGGTCGCCGCGCCGGTGGCGACCGCGATCCCGGCCGCGGCCGCCGCCGCGAGCAGGGGCCACAGCGGCAGCGCGACCGCGTCGCCGAGCGAGGCGAGCGCGGGGACGTCGGCGAGCGCGGGCTGGCCGGGGTTCGGCACGCGGGCGCGCGCGCCCGACCGCAGCAGATCGCCCGAGCCGAGCCACTCGGGCACGAACCAGGCGGCGCCGATCGCGACGGCCCCGGCCGCGAGCACCGGCCGCCGGGCCGGGTCGCGGCGCCACAGGACGATCGCGCCGGCCAGCAGGAACGGCCACGTCTCGACGCGCAGCAGCGCGGCGCCGGCCGCGCAGGCGATCGCGGTCCCGGCGCGGCCGGCGCGCCAGGCCAGCGCGCCGCCGAACACGAACGCCAGCAGCAGGCCGGTGACGTCGCCGGTCGCGGCGTACCGGGGGAACGCGCCGCACAGCGCGACGCCGACCGCGGCGAGCAGCCCCGCGACCGTGCCCGCGCGCGCGGTCCGTGCCCGGACGTCCCGCACGTCCCGGCCGCCGGCCGCGAGCGACCGGGCGAGGACGAACGCGAGCACGACCGCCGCGACCGCGCCCGCCCGGGCGAGGATCACCCACACGACCGGTGCCGCGTCCCCGAGCGGCGCCAGCAGCGCGCAGACCGCCACCGGCAGCGGCTTGAACGCCGGGCCCTCGTCGGTGCTCAGCGTCCCTTCGGCGATCTCGCGGCCCCACAGCAGCCACGCCCACGGGTCGTACGAGGGCGCGGGCGCGATGACGAGCGCCGACAGCGCGGCGGCCGTCAGGCACCCGAGTCCGATGAGGAGCGGCCGGCGGATGGCGGCACCGTACGGAAGTCCATGGATCACCGACCCTCTGCCATGGGCACCCGAGCGCCTGCGGCCTATACCGGAGGCATGAGCACCGTCCGCGCCCCCGCTCCCGCCCATCCGCTCCCGGCGACGCTCGCGCTCGGCCCGGTCGCCCTCGTCGTCACCGACCTCGACCGGTCCGTGGCCTGGTACCAGCGTGCGCTCGGGCTGCGGGTCCACCGCCACGACCCGGCCGAGGCCACGCTCGGCGACGGCGAGCGCGAGGTCGTGATCCTGCGCGAGGACCCGGTCGCGCGCCGCGCCGGCCGCCACGCCGGCCTGTACCACTACGCGCTGCTGTTCCCTTCGCGCGAGGAGCTCGCGCGCGCCGCGCTGCGCGTCGCCTCGGACCGCACGCCCGTCCAGGGCGCCTCCGACCACGGCACGCACGAGGCGATCTACCTGCCCGACCCGGACGGCAACGGCATCGAGCTCGCCGCCGACCGGCCCCGCGAGCAGTGGCCGGCGCCCGCGGAGATCTACGCGCGCGGCCCCGCGCCGCTCGACCTCGACGACCTGCTCGCCACGGTCGCCGGCGAGCCGCCGGCCGACCGCGTCGGCCCCGGCCTGCGCGTCGGGCACGTGCACCTGCACGTCGGCGACATCGACCGCGGCATCGCGTTCTACAGCGGCGTCCTGGGGTTCGAGGTCCAGGCGAACCTCGGCACCGCGGCGTTCGTCTCGGCCGGCGGCTACCACCACCACGTCGCGTTCAACGTCTGGCGCGGCGAGGGCGTCCCGCCCGCGCCCGAGCACACCGTCGGCCTGGATCACTGGACCGTCGAGCTGCCGTCGGCCGGGGAGGTCGAGACGCTGCGCGAGCGCGTCACCGCCGCCGGAAACGCGACCGCCGGCGTCGACGGCGGCTTCGCGGTCCGCGACCCGTGGCGGATCGCGCTCCACGTCGTCGCCGCGGGCATGGACACCTGACCCCGGCGTCCCGCCGCGGCCCTCAAGCCGCGCGCTCGTTCCGCCGACCACAGTGCTGGTGCCCGACGTGGAGATCATCAACACGACGGTGTCGGCCAGGCACCGCACGATCAGCCTCCTGCTCGCGAGCGGCGTCACCGACCGGTACGCGCTCATCCGCCGCCCCAACGGCGAGGTCTACTGGAGCCTCGACTCGTTCACGCGCGAGGACGGCGGCGGGCCGCTCCGCTGGGCCGGTCACGGCGGCCGCGTGACGGTCGCCGACGTCATCGCCCGCGTCCCCGCCGCGGCCCGCGACATCCTGCGCTGGACCCGCGAGGAGATCGAGGACGGCCCGGACGTGTACGAGATCGATCTCTTCTCGCGCGAGAACCGCCGCCGCTCGCTCGAGCGCCTCGCCGCCGAGCTCGAGGCCGCCGATCCGGCGCCGGCCGCCGGACGCGCGCTGTCCTGAGCGCCCGCCCGGCCGCCTCTACCCTGAGGGGCGGTGAGCAGCGGCGAGGGCGACACCCGGACGACGCCGGTCGAGCGCCTGCTCCGGCGCAAGCGCGACGGCGAGCAGGACGGCATCGAGCTCTCAGAGCATGCACGCCAGTACCAGCGCACGCTGGAGGGCTACCTCCAAGCCGGCAACCCGCCGCGGTGGATGGCGCGCCTGGCCGAGATCGAGCAGGGCACGCGCGCGGCGCGGCGCATGCTCGAGCACGAGTACCGCCGCCTGCGCGCGGCGTACGGCGACGACCGCGAGGGGTTCGCGCGGCGCTGGCGCGAGCTCGCCCCGACGTGGTCGTTCGACGAGGTCAACGAGCGTATCCGCCAGCACAACGACTGGTTCCCGATCGAGCGCCGGCTCGCGGTCGACCCGCGCACCGGCGAGTACGTGAAGATCCACGGGCGCTCGTACCGGCGTCGCGAGCTCGACGCCGACTGGGTGCTCGAGCAGTTCCCGCCCGACCCCTGAGCCCCCGACACGCGTCCAGGCCGGGTCGTCCGGCGACGCCGGCCGGCCGATGCGCCCTGCATGGCCGCACTCGGTTCCCCGTCGCATGCCCGCACCCTGCTCGCCGCGCTCGTCGCGGCGCTCGCCTGCCTGGCGCTCGCCGCCGCTCCGCCCGCCGTCGCGCAGGCGCCCGGCGGCTGGGACGGCGAGAGCGCGTGGGAGGACGACGGCTGGGACGACGGCGGCGACGGCTGGGACGACGCCGGCACGGGGTGGGACGACGAGACCGACCGCGACCCGTCCGGCATGGTCTCCCCCGAGGACCAGGGCCTCGTGCCGGCGACCCCCGTCGAGACGCTCCCGGCGGCCGGGCTCCCCGTCGAGGCGGCGCAGCCGCCGGCGACGCTGCCCGTCCCGAAGGGCAAGACGGTCAAGGGCCGCCGCGCCCTGCTACGCGCCGACGGCAAGGCGGCGATCCCGCGCGGCGCGCCCAAGCGCGTGCGGATCGCGATCGCCGCCGCGAACAAGATCATCGGCAAGCCGTACAAGTGGGGCGGCGGGCACCGGCGCCTGAAGGACACCGGCTACGACTGCTCGGGCACCGTCGGGTACGCGCTCGTCCACGCGGGGCTCATGCGCACGGTCATGGTCAGCGGGCAGATGGCGCGCTGGGGCGCGAAGGGCGAGGGCCGCTGGATCACGATCTACGCGAACAAGGGCCACGTCTACGCCGAGATCGCCGGGCTGCGGCTCGACACGAGCGCGGTCGGCGACGCCGGCGGGCGCCGCGGCGTGCGCTGGCGTCCGGTCATCGGCCGCCGGCCCGGGTTCACCGCCCGGCACCCCGCCGGGCTCTAGGGCAGCAGCGGCGAGCGCACCCCGGAGGCCAGGCCGCGCCCCTCGGCCAGCCGCTCGAGCATGAGCGCGGTGTCGGCGATCGGCACCCCGGTGAGGTGCTCGGAGCGGCCCTCGAAGTCCGCGACGATCGCCGCGACCGCGTCCCGGAACGCGGCGCCGTCGCGCTCGCACAGCGCGGCGATCGCCGCCGCCGCGCGGCCGAACGCCTCCGACCCGGCGCGCATGACGCCGGCCGCCGCGGTGGCGGTCGCGTCGTCGCCCTGCACGAGCGCGGCGATCGCGCGCGCGTACGCGGCCGGCGGCGACGGCGGCGGGCCGTCGCCGAGCTCGGCGAGCGCGTAGGCGGCCGCCTCGCCGGCGTCGCCGGCCAGCACTGCGGCCTTGAGCATCCCGATGAGCCGGCCGTACGCATCGGGCGCCGCGAGCTCCCACGAGCGCCGGTACAGGTCCGAGGCGGCGGCGAGGCGCTCGAAGGCGACCGCCGCGTCCCCGGCAAGCAGCGCGCGCTGGCCGCCGGCCTCCACGCGGACCGCCTCGCGCAGGAGATCGAGCGCGGGACCTTCGGGCAGGGTGGGCACGGCGCGAGCATACGCGGAGCGCGGCGCGGGGGAACCGGCGCACGGCGCGAAACGGTGCTCTACGTTCCGGTCCGTGCGCGCCCGCGGAACGCCCAGGCTCACGTGCGCGGCCGTCGTCGCCCTCCTTCTCGCCGCATCTGCGCCCGCCCTCGCCGGCGCCGCGGTGAACGCCCCGGACCCCGAGCCGGGCGTCACGCGCCCGGCGATCCTCGTCGGCAACAACTGGGAGGGGACGACCGACATCATCGACCCCGAGACGTTCGAGCGCCTGGACCGCGTCGACGTCATCCCCGACCTCGAGCAGCGGATGGCCGAGATGGCGTTCTCCCCCGACCGCCTCGGGTTCTTCCTCGCGGTCCGCGCCCTCATCGGCGAGGGCCACGACCAGTTCAACGACGACGTCTTCTCCTCCCACGACGGGACGACGATCTACGTCAGCCGCCCGAGCCTCGCCGACGTCGTCGCGATCGACCTGCGCACGAAGCAGATCAAGTGGCGCGCCCCGGTCGACGGCTACCGCTCGGACCACATGGCGATCTCGCACGACGGCACGCGGCTGCTCGTCTCCGCCTCGACCGGCAACGTCGTGCACGAGCTCGACACCGCGACCGGGCGGCGCACCGGCGGCTTCCCGTCCGGTGACTCGCCGCACGAGAACACCTACTCGGAGGACGGCAGCCGCATCTACCACGCGTCGATCGGGCGCGTGTACCTGCCGACCGACCGGCCGGAGGTGCTGGCCGACGCCTCGAAGGGCGGCGAGTACTTCCAGATCGTCGACGCGAGGACGAAGAAGGTGCTCAAGCGGATCCGGATGGGCCAGAAGCTCGCCGAGGCCGGCTACCACGGCTTCAGCGACGCGGTGCGGCCGATGGCGCTCTCGCCCGACGAGAGGTTCCTGTACTTCCAGGTCTCCTTCTTCCACGGGTTCGTCGAGTACGACCTCGAGCGCGACGAGGTCACGCGGATCGCGCGGCTGCCGCTCAGCGAGGAGGCCGCCAAGCTCCTGCCCGAGCAGTACCTGCTCGACTCCGCCCACCACGGGCTGGCGATGGACCCGTCGGGCCGCAAGCTCTGCGTCGCCGGGACGATGTCCGACTACGGCGCGATCGTCGACCGCGAGACGTTCGCGCCGCGGATCGTGCCGGTCGGCGAGAAGCCGTACTGGGCGACGAACAGCGCCGACGGCCGGCACTGCTACATCTCCTCGTCCGGCGACGACCACGTCGCGGTCGTCGACTACGAGAGCGAGCGGATCGTCCACAAGATCCCGGTCGGCGACCATCCGCAGCGCGTGCGCAACGGCGTCGTGCGCGTGAGCATCTACCCGCAGGGCAAGCACGGCGAGGCGTTCCGGCTCGGCGTCTTCCGGCGCCGCGGCGCGCTGCGCTTCCGCGGCGGCGACGAGAACGTCGGGTGCCGCGCCGAGGGCGCCCGCGAGCTGCGCCTGCTGCGCTGCCGCGTCGAGCTGCGCGCGCGGGTCGGCCGGCAGCGCCGCGCGACGGTGCTGGCCGCGGGGGAGCGGTTCGAGCGCGACCGGCGCTCGTTCGCCGTCGACACCGACCTGACCGACGCCGGCCGGGCGCTGCTGAGACGCCGGCCGCGCGGCGCGCGCGCGACGCTCGTCGTGCGCGGCACCGACTCGATCGGGCGCGTCCGGACGGTCAGCCGGCGCGTCTCGCTGCGCGCCCGCTGACTACTTCCCCCGGAAATAGTCGGCGGGTCCGTCCGGGCTAACGGCGATGATTCGCCCTGCAAATCGGGTGGTTTGGAGGGTGGATGCTTCGTCTGTCGGGTGGTCAGGTGGAGTCGTTGTTT
>Ga0310839_100147_pt1 | contig 68517 bp, 58 predicted proteins | sample SM_ome_7_FD_201305 | JGI IMG/M metagenome (GOLD analysis project Ga0310839, IMG submission 201305) | Sorghum-adapted microbial communities enriched on stacked mutant (SM) sorghum from Joint BioEnergy Institute, Emeryville, California... ...
GGTGAGGTGGGCGGCGAGCTGTTTCGCGTCGGCCCGCCGCCGGAACTCCCCGGCGCGCACCCGCCAGCCGAGCGGCCCGCGCGGCACGCCCGCGTACCCCGCCGCGGTGATCGCCTCCGCCGTGGCCGGGACGCCCTCCTGCCGCAGCCGCCGGGCGAGCGCGGCGGCGGCGTCGCGATCGAGCAGGTCGCCGGGGCCGCCGCCGGGCTCGGTCACGGTCACCGCCCACCGGCCCGGGCCGGACGGATCCCCGAGCATGCCCCGGTACAGGGTGATCCCCTCGGCCACCTCCTCGGCGGGCCACCCCTGCAGCGGGGCGGGCATGTCGGCCACGGGGGCGCTCGCCGCCCTCGGCCGCGCGGCGGCCTGCGGGGAAACCCCGGCCCAGCACGCCGCCACCGCCACCGCCGTCGCGATCACGCCCGCGACCCGCATGACCACCCCCCGGTGCCCGGCGCGGCGAGCACGATGCGGCCCCGGGCGGATACTCCTCTCCGTCAACCTTCGTTACCCTACGTAACTGCACGTGCTTTCCGTGCATCCCACCGACACGGCGACCCGAAAGCCCCGCACGCGGTGCCTTGGCCGAGTTTTGGCGTTGCCCGGGCGCATGCCCGCGACGCCCGAGGGATACACAACACGGGGTGGTCATGGGACTGGGGGGAACGGCGCGGCTGCCGGTGCCGTCGGTGGGGGATGTGCTCGCGGGGGCGATCCGGCTCACCGTGGCGGGCACGGCCGCGCTGGTGAACGCACCCGTCGGCGCGGTCCGGGCGGCCCGGCGCGTGCCCGCCGCCGTCGAGGAGGGCCTCGGCCTCGCGCGCCGCGTCCGCCGGTACGGCGAGCGCGTGCACATCGGCCTGCTCCCGGGCGAGGCGATGACCCCCGAGCGGGCCAAGGCGATCGAGTCCGCGCTGACCGCCCACCCCGGCGTCGCGTGGGCGAGCGTCAACGCGCCCCTCGGCCGCGTGATCGCCGAGCTGCGCGACCCGGGCGTCGACCCCGCCGAGCTGGTGGCGATCGTCGCGGACGCCGGGGCCGCGGCCGCGGAGATGTCCGAGGGGCCGGAGGCGGACCACGCCGGGCCGGAGGCGCGGGTCTCCCCGGTGCTCATGCTCGCCGCCGACATGCTCGGCCTGGCGATCACCGCGGTGCAGCGGGTCACCCGGTGGACGCCGCTGCCGGCCGAGATCCCCGCGATGCTCGGGTTCGTCGACGCGGTGCCGCCGCTGCGCCGGATCGCCGCCGCCGCGGTCCCCGCCCACCTGCTGCCGCTCGCCACCGCCGCCGCCCAGACGCTCGCCCCCGGCATGGCCGGGCTCACCGCCGACGTGTTCGGGCGGCTCGTGCAGTGGCGCGAGGTCCGGGCCGCCGAGGCCGCGTTCCGGCTGCGGGAGGCCGAGCTGTGCGGCACGCCGGAGCGGGCGCGCGCCTGGGCGGCCGCCCCGTCCCGGGTCAGCCCGCTGGGCAGTGGCATGCGGGAGCGGCACGCCCACCACGCGCTCGCCGCGGCCGCCGGATGCACCGCGGCCGGGCTGCTCGCGGGCGACCTGCGGCGGGGCCTGCAGGTCGGGCTCGCCGCCCTGCCGAAAGCGGCGGCCACCGGGCAGGAGGGGTTCGCCGCCGAGCTCGGCACCGTGCTCGCCCGGCGCGGCGCCGTCGTCGTCCGGCCGGCCGCGCTGCGCCGGCTCGACCGGATCGACACCGTGGTCGCCGACGCCGAGGTGCTGCTGTCGCCCGAGCCGTCGATCGGCGAGGTGATCGTGCTGCCCGGCGCCGACGCCGAGGAGGCGGCCGAGCGCGTGCACGCCCTCTTCGACCCCGCGGAGTTCCGCCACGGGGCGCTGGGCTCCGGGCCCGGCGCCGCCACCGTGCCGGGCGGGCGGGCCGTGCTGCGCGGCGAGAACGGCTGGACGCTCGGCCCCGTGGAGCTGCTCGACCTCACCGGGCGGCGCGGCGAGCGGGAGCGGCGGCGGCTCGCCGCCACCGGCCCGCTGGCCGTGCTCGGCCTGGAGCACGGCCGCCGCCTGCACGCGCTCGTCTCGGTGGTCCGCCGCCCGCACGACCGCGCGCACGCCCTGCTCACCGCGGCCCGGCGGGCGGGGCTGCGGTTCGTGGTCGCCGGGGAGGGCGTCGACCTGCCCGGGCCGCCGATGGAGACCGTCCCCGGTGGCGACCGCCTCGCCGCGTCGGTGCGCGAGCTCCAGCGGTCCGGCGCCGTGGTGCTGCTGGTCGCCCGGGACGGCGCGGCGCTCGCCGCCGCCGACTGCGGCGTCGGGCTCGGCTCCCCGGACGGTGCGCCGCCGTGGGGCGCGCACGTGATCGCCGGCCGGGACGGCATCGGCACCGCGGTCACCGTCGTCACCGCCGTGCCGTACGCCCGCCGGGCGGGGGAGTGCGGCGTGACGCTCGCCCGGACCGGCAGCGGGGTGGGCGCGCTCGCCGCGCTCGTCGGCCCGCGGAACCGGGAGGCCGCGCGGGCGCAGATCGCCGTGGCCGGGGCCGCCGTGCTCGCCCTCGGGTACGGCGTGTGGCAGGCCCGGCGCGCCGCGCGGGTGCCGCCACCGCCGCCGCTGCCCGCCACCCCGTGGCACGCGATGCCGGTCCCGGCCGTGCTCGCCGCGCTGCGCACCACCGAACGCGGGCTCGCCGAGGACGAGGCCCGGCGCCGGGCGCGGCGGCGTACGACCGCCCGCCGCCGCATCGCGGCGCCCGCGATCGTCCGCGCGGTCGCCGCGGAGCTCGCCAACCCGATGGCCCCGGTGCTCTCGGTCGGCGCGATCGGCTCGGCGATGCTCGGCTCCCTCGCCGACACCGTGCTGATCGGGCTGGTGATGGTGTCGTCCGCGCTCGTCGGCGGGGTGCAGCGGGTGGCCGTCGAGCGCACCGTGGCCCGCATGGCGGTCCGCGGCACCGTGGTCGCCACGGTGCGGCGCGACGGCCGGGAGCGGCAGATCGACGCCGCCGAGCTCGTGCCCGGCGACGTGATCGTGCTGCGCTCCGGCGACCTGGTGCCCGCCGACTGCCGGATCATCGCGGCCGACGGGCTGGAGACCGACGAGTCCGCGCTCACCGGCGAGTCGCTGCCGGTCGCGAAGACCGACCGTCCGGTGCCCGCCGCGCAGGTCGCCGACCGGCGGTCGATGGTCTACGAGGGGACCGTGATCGCCGCCGGGGAGGGCGAGGCGGTCGTGGTGGCGGTGGGCGAGCTGACCGAGACCGGCCGGGCGCTCGCCGCCGCGGCCGGACACGCGCCGGTGACCGGGGTGGAGGCCCGGCTCGCCGCGATCACCCGGGCGACCACGCCGGTCGCCCTCGGCGCCGCGCTCGCCTCCGCGCTGTCCGGCGTGCTGCGCGGGCTGCCGCTGCGCACCAGCCTGGAGACGGCGATCAGCCTCGCGGTCGCCGCGGTGCCCGAAGGGCTACCGCTGCTGGTCAGCGCCGCCCAGCTCGCCGCCACCCGGCGGCTCGCCACCCGCGGGGTGTACGCGCGCGACCCCCGCACGATCGAGGCGCTCGGCCGGGTGAACGTGCTGTGCTTCGACAAGACCGGCACCCTCACCGAGGGCGGCATGCGGCTCACCCACGTCGCGGACGAGCGGCACACGCGGCCGCTCGCCGAGCTCGACGAGCCGCTGCGCCGGGTGCTCACCGTCGCGCTGCGCGCCACGCCGGGCGTGGCGGACGACGAGAACCACCCGCACCTCACCGACGCCGCGGTCGACGAGGGCGCGGCCGAGGCCGGGGTCGACCGCGGGGACTGGGAGCGGCTGGTGGAGATCCCGTTCGAGCCGTCCCGCGGCTTCCACGCCGCCCTCGGCCGGACCGGCGACCGGATCCTGGTGTGCGTCAAGGGCGCGCCGGAGGTGGTGCTGCCGCGCTGCCGCGCCGGCCGCGACGGGGAGCTCGACGTCGCTCGGGTGGAGGCGGAGGTGGAACGGCTCGCCGCCACCGGTCACCGGGTGCTCGCCGTCGCCGAGGGGGAGATCCACGTGTCCGCGGCCGAGCTCGCCGAGCTGACCGGCGAGGGCGGCCAGGAGCGCGCCGCCGCCCTGCTCGCCGACGGGGCCGCGGGCGATCTGACGTTCACCGGCCTGCTCGGCCTCGCCGACGTGGTGCGGGACGCCGCCGCCCCGGCGATCGCCCGGCTCACCGCCGCCGGGGTGCAGATCGTCATGCTCACCGGCGACCACCCGAGCACGGCGGGCGCGATCGCCGCGCACGTCACCGGCCGGGATGTCGGCCACCACATCCTCACCGGCACCCAGATCGACGAGCTGTCCGACGAGGAGCTCGACCGGCTGCTGCCCACCGTGGACGTGGTCGCCCGGTGCACGCCCGCGCACAAGGTCCGGGTCGTCGAGTCGTTCCAGCGCATCGGCCGGGTGGTGGCGATGACCGGGGACGGGGCGAACGACGCCGCGGGCATCCGGCTCGCCGACGTCGGCATCGCGCTCGGCGGCGGCACCCGGGCCGCGCAGGCCGCGGCCGACCTCGTGGTCGCCGACGACCGGCTGGAGACGATCATCTCCGCGCTGGTGGAGGGCCGGGCGATGTGGGCCTCGGTGCGCGAGGCGCTCGCCATCCTCGTCGGCGGCAACCTCGGCGAGATCGCGTTCACCCTGGTCGGCGCGCTCACCACCGGGCGGGCCCCGCTGACCGCGCGGCAGCTGCTGCTGGTGAACCTGCTCACCGACCTGGCGCCCGCGCTGGCGATCGCGGTCCGGGCGCCGTCGGAGGACGTCGCCGCGGCGCTGCTCGAGGAGGGGCCGGAGACCTCGCTCGGGCGGGCGCTCACCCGGGACATCACCACCCGCGCCGCGGTCACCGCGCTCGGCGCGATCCTCGGCTGGGCCGCGGCGCGGCTCACCGGGCCCGCGGCCCGCGCTCGCACCGTCGGCCTGGTGGCGCTGGTCGGCACCCAGCTGGCGCAGACGCTCGCGGCCGGGGGCCGGGACCGGGGCGCGCTTGTGTCCGCGCTCGGCTCGGCGGCGCTGCTCACCGCGGTGGTGCAGCTGCCACCGGTGAGCCTGTTCTTCGGCTGCGTCCCGCTCGACCCGGCGGCCTGGGTCGCCGCGCTGTCCGCGATCGCCGCCGCCATGGCCGCGTCGCGCTTGCTGCCCGGGCTGCTGCGGCGGCTGTTCCCCGGCCTGTACGCGGACCACGCCGGGCCCGGCCGTACCCCCGAGGGGCCGCGGGCCATCGAGGCGGGTCCGGCGGCGGCCCTGCCCGCGGGCGCGTCCTGACCCCGCGCGTCCGGGCGCGCGGGGCGGGTCACGAGGCCAGGGCCGCGGCCTCCTCCTCCGACACGCGCCGGTTCCACTCGCGCTTGACCGACTGCCAGCCGTCCTCGTCGACGCCGCGCCGCCAGTAGCCGGAGATCGACAGGCGGTCCAGCGGCAGGCCGCGCTCCACGCGCAGGTACCGGCGCAGCTCCTTGACGAACCCGGCCTCGCCGTGCACGAAGGCGTGCGGCTCGCCGGGCGGCCACTCGAGCGCGCGCACCGCGGCCACGAGCCGGTCGCCGACCGTGGCGCCGTCCCGGTGCACCCAGGTGACCCGTGCGCCGGCGGGTGCGTCGAGCGGGATCTCGTCCTCGGGCCCGGCGACCTCCACGAAGGCGTGGGCGACGGCGTCGGCGGGGAGGCGCTCGAGCGCGGCCGCGATCGCGGGCAGCGCGCTCTCGTCGCCGGCGAGCAGGTGCCAGGGCGCCTCCGGGTCGGGCGCGTACGCCCCGCCGGGGCCGGCGAACCACAGCACGTCCCCCGGCTCGGCCGACGCCGCCCACGGACCGGCGAGGCCCTCGGGGCCGTGGTGGACGAAGTCGATGGTGAGCTCGCCGGCCTCGGGGTCCCAGCGGCGCACGGTGTAGGTGCGCATGCGCGGCCACTGCTCGCGGGGTAGCTCGGAGCGGATCGCCTCGAGGTCGAGCGGCTCGGGGTAGCGCACGCCCGGCGGCGGGAACAGCAGCTTCACGTAGTGGTCGGTGTAGCGGCCGGCCTCGAACCCCCGCAGCCCGTCCCCGCCGAGCACGACCCGCACCAGGCGGGGGGTGAGGCGTTCGGTCCGCCGGACCTCGCCGCGGAAGGCCCGCCTGGGCCTGGGCGCTCGTCGCTCCGTCATCCGGCCTCCCTGCACGCCACGCCTTCTCATTAGGCGTGCCTAACTTCGTTTAGGTAAGCCTAACTCACCTCTTGGGTGGGCGTTGTCCGCATGGGGTGCCGCGCGGCGGGCGCGGACGCCCTGGAACGTTTCCATCGAGAGAGCGCTCTCATTACTGACCGAAAAGTTTTCATCCCTGTTGACAGCAGATTTCGCGGACTCTACCGTCCGGTTAAGAGAGCGTTTACTCGATCTTCCGCGAGCGCGGGAGAACGGTGAACCCTCGGCGACGCGTCGCTTCGGGCGGGTCCGGTGCGGGCACGGGCGCCCGTGTTCCGCCGTGCCGGACCCGCCTCGCCTCCACCCCCCACTGCAGAGAGGCATGAGTATGCGTGTCCCCATCCATCCCCATCCCGCCCCGGCGCCCCGGCGGCGCCGGAGCGTGCTCGCCGCGCTCGTCGCCGCGGCGGTCACCCTGCTCGCGTCCTTCGCGGTCGCCGCACCCGCCAGCGCGTCCGTCCCGGCCTACTCCGGGTGGACGCTGGTGTGGGCGGACGACTTCACCGGCCCGGCAGGCTCGCTGCCCTCGTCGGAGAACTGGATCTTCGACACCGGCCACTCCTACCCGGGCGGCCCGGACAACTGGGGCACCGGTGAGATCCAGCGGTACACCGACGACCCGGCGAACGTGAGCCTCGACGGCAACGGCAACCTGCGCATCACCCCGCTGCGCAGCGCCTCCGGCGAGTGGACCTCGGCCCGCATCGAGACCCGGCGCGCCGACTTCAAGCCCGCCCCCGGCGGCGTGCTGCGCATCGAGGCCCGGATCCAGCTGCCGAACGTGACCGGCGAGGCCGCGCTCGGCTACTGGCCCGCGTTCTGGGCGCTCGGCTCGCCGTACCGGGGCGACTACTGGAACTGGCCGCGCATCGGCGAGTTCGACATCATGGAGAACGTCAACGGGCTCAACCGGGTCTGGGGCGTGCTCCACTGCGGCGTGGCGCCGGGCGGGCCGTGCAACGAGTACGACGGCCTGGGGAACAGCCGCGAGTGCCCGGGCACGACCTGCCAGGCCGGGATGCACACCTACCGGTTCGAGTGGGACACCTCGCGCAGTCCCAACGAGCTGCGGTGGTACGTCGACGGCCAGCACTACCACACCATCCGCCAGGACCAGCTCGACGCCACCACCTGGTCGAACATGACCGGCCACGGCGGGTACTTCCTGCTGCTCAACGTCGCGATGGGCGGCGCCTTCCCCGACGGGGTCGCGGGCCACGCCACGCCGACCTCCGCCACCGTGCCCGGCCGGTCGATGATCGTCGACTACGTCGGGGTGTGGCAGAGCGGCGGCGACGACGGCGGCGACGACGGCGGCTCGACGCCCGGCCCGAACCCGGGCACCGGCTTCGACGCCCGCTCGATCATCCAGGCCGAGGACTACAGCGCCCAGTCGGGCACCTTCACCGAGGCGACCACGGACGAGGGCGGCGGCCGTAACGTCGCCGGCATCGCGAACGGCGACTGGCTGCGGTACGACAACGTGGACTTCGGCTCCACCCCGGTCACCCAGTTCAAGGCCCGCGTCGCCTCCGGCGCCTCGGCGGGGGTGAGCGGCCTCGTCCAGGTACGGCTCGGCAGCCCCACCGCCACGCCGATCGGCGACTTCGCGATCGCCAACACCGGCGGGTGGCAGAGCTGGCGCACGGTCCCGGCGAACATCGCCCCGACCACCGGGAAGCACACCGTCTACATCACCTTCTCCAGCGGCCAGCCCGCGGACTTCGTCAACCTCAACTGGTTCACCTTCTCGACCAGCTAGCCGCGCCGGCACGGCCGGGGCCGCCCGGAACCCGGCCGCGCCACCTCCTCTCCGGTTCCTCCCCGGCCCACGCCCGGTCCCGCCGGCCGGCGTGGGCCGGTCCGCGTCCCGGATCCGGCGGACGAAGATCGCGAGGGGTGGGCGCGGCGGCCACGGCACCGCCACGCGCGTGGTAATGTTTCTGAGCGAGCACACCGTGCTCGGACGCCGGGGACGCCCCGGCGGCGGGACGTGGCGCAGCTTGGTTAGCGCACTAGACTGGGGGTCTAGGGGTCGCGAGTTCAAATCTCGCCGTCCCGACGAGAACGGTGAAGGGCCGGTCGCGGGCTACGCGGTCGGCCTTTTCCTGTTCCGCCCGGAAATACTGGTGCCATGCGAGTGATCGACGCGCACGTCCACGTGGCCGCCACCTCCGGGCTCAAGCTCTCGATGGCGCAGTGGCTGGGCGGGTTCCCCGGTGGCGGGATCCCGGACCTGTACGACCCCAACGGCAGGCCGCGGCCGGACGTGTTCGCCGCCCACCTCGACCGCGAGGGCGTGTCCCGGGCGCTGCTGTTCAGCGAGTACAGCCCGCGGGTGACCGGCTGGCAGGTGATCGAGGACCTGCTGCCGTTCCGCGAGTACGACCCCGAGCGGTTCGCGATCGTCGCGAACGTCAACCCGCACGTGCACCACCCGCTCACCGCCGAGCTGCGCCGCCAGCTCGACCTGGGCGCGATCGCGCTCAAGCTCCACCCGGTGCACGGCGGCTTCCCCATGGACCTGCCCGAGCTCTACCCCGTGTACGGCCTGTGCGAGTCGCTGAGCGTGCCGATCTTCGTGCACGCGGGCACGAGCAACTTCCCCGGGGCGCGGAACCGGTACGCGAGCCTCGACCACCTGGTGGACGTGGTCCGCGACTTCCCCGGCTGCACCTTCCTGCTCTCGCACGGCGGGCGCGGCTGGTCGTACGACACCGCGGCGATGCTCGCGCTCACCTACGACAACGTGTGGATCGACATCGCCGGGCTGCCGCCGCGGCGGCTGCCGGACTACTACGCGCGGTTCGACCTGGGCCGGCTCGCCCGCAGGTTCGTGTTCGGCAGTGACTGGCCCGGGCTGCCCAGCATCTCGGGGAACATCGCGGCGATCCGGGACGACCTCGGCCTGCCCGAGGAGACGGTCGAGGCCGTGCTGTACGGCAACGCCGCGAGGATCTTCGGCTTCGAGAAGGACTGACCGCCGGGTAGGGGGCCGGCGCGCGGAGGGCCGGTCAGGGCACCGGGCGCGGCGACCCCGGTGCGGGGCGCCCGGCGGGCGGTACGGCGGGCCGGGGAGCGGCCTGCGGTGAGGGCTGTGGTGCGGGCGGTGCGGCAGGGTGCCCGGCGGGGCGCGGGGCGGCGCCGTCCCGGACGGCGGCCTCGTGGCGGGCGACGAGGTGGCGGCGCATGAGCAGGGCGGCCATCTCGGCGTCGGCGTCGAGCACGGCGCGGATCACCGCGGCGTGCTCCGGCCAGGAGTCCGCGGGCGCGCCGGTCCGGCCGCCGCGTAACTGCCGGGCCTGGTTGCGCACGGAGCGGATCAGGTCGCCGAGGATCTTCGAGCCGGTGCCCGCGGCGACGAGGTCGTGGAACTCGGCGTTGAGGCGGGCCAGCGCCTCGTCGTCGCCGGTCGCGGCGGCACGGTCGCCCGCCTCCAGCACCCGGCGCAGCCGGTCGAGCGTGCCGGGGTCCCGGCGCTCGGTGAGCTTGCGGATGGCGATCAGCTCGAGGGACAGCCGGATCTCCAGGATCGTGGACTGCTCCTCGGGGTCGTACTGCGCCACGCGCACGCCGCGGCGCGGGATCGTCTGCACCAGACCCTCGGCCTCGAGCCGCCGGAAGGCCTCCCGTACCGGGAGCCGGGAGACGCCCAGGCGGTTCGACAGCGCGCCCTCGGCGAGCCGGGCCCCCGGGGCGAGCGTGCCGTCGAGGATCCAGCGCCGTAACTGGTCGGCCACCTCGTCACGGAGCGTGCGATGGGTCTCGCCGATGGACAATCGACCGGCCCTCCTGTCGATACCACGGGTGAATACAATCCGTGCCGCCCGTGGCGGCGCCACGCGACCACGCCGGAGAACGCGCTCCGGACGGAAGTGCCTTGCTCGCCGGGGCGTGCGTTCCATCATGCCAGCATTCGCCGCGGGATAGGGCGGGAGGGCACTCTTATCGAAAAACGTGCGCTGGATCCAATATCCGGGAATTCTGCTTTTTGTAATCGGCCGCTCACCGCCCGGTGAAAGCCCGCCGTCCCTTGTCACGGCGCCCGCGCGGCCACCCGGCCGGCAAAGCGCGCGAGCCGTACCGCGGGCGGGGGAGGGGCGGGAAAATCAGGGCCCGCGGCGCCCCGGAGAATCCGCGCCCATCGCCCGGCGGCCGCCCCGGGCCGGGGCGTCAAAGGCCGTACTCCTCCAATAGCCGAAGCCAGATTTCACTCACCGTGGGAAATGCGGGTACCGCGTGCCACAGCCGGTCGAGCGGGACCTGCGCGGTCACCGCGATCGTGGCGGCGTGCAGCAGCTCGCCGACGCCCGGCCCGGCGAAGGTGACGCCGAGCAGGGTCCGGCGCTCTTCGTCCACCACCGCCTTCGCCCGGCCGGTGTAGCCGTCGCCGAGCAGGTAGGCGCCGGAGACGTTCCCGATGTCGTACTCGACGGCGCGGACCGGGAAGCCCTCGGCCCGGGCCCGCTCCTCGGTACGGCCGACCGCGGCCACCTGCGGATCGGTGAAGATCACCTGCGGGGCGCCGAGCGCGTCGGCCACGGCCCGCAGCCCGGGGGCTTCCTCGGGCAGGCCCTTGGCCCGCGCCACGATCACGTCGCCGCAGACCCGCGCCTGGTACTTGCCCATGTGGGTGAGCAGGTTACGCCCGTTGACGTCCCCCACGGCGTACAGCCAGCCCTCGGGCACCGCGGTCACCCGCAGGTCGTCGCCGACCTGGAGCGGCCCGCCGGGGGTGAGGCCCACGGTCTCCAGGCCGATGTCGTGCACCGCGGGCTCCCGGCCGGTGGCGACGAGGATCTCGTCGGCCTCCAGGCGCGCGCCCGACGTGGTGTGCACGGTCACCGGGCCGCCCGGCTCCGGCCGCGCCACCCGGGCGGGCGACTCGCCGAACCGCACGTCGATCCCGGCGGCCCGCAGCGACGCGGCGACGAGCTCGCCCGCGAACGGCTCGGTACGGCCGAGCAGCCGCCGCCCGCGCACGAGCATCACGGTCTCCTCGGCGCCGAGGAAGTGCAGGGCCTGCGCCATCTCGCAGGCGACCACGCCGCCGCCGACCACGACGAGCCGCCGGGGGATCTCCCGGGCGGTGGTGGCCTCGCGGTTCGTCCACGGCCGCGCCGCGCGCAGCCCGGGCACGTCCGGCACGGCCGGGGCGCTGCCGGTCGCGATCACCACCGCGTGCCGGGCGGTGAGCGTGCGCACCCCGCCGCCGGGGCCGGTCACCTCGACCCGGCGCGGCCCGGCGAGCCTGCCGTGCCCGCGGACGAACGCCGCCGGCACCGACTCGACCCAGCCCACCTGCCCGGAGTCGTCGAGATGGCCGATCGCCTCGTCCCGGCGGGCGAGCACGGCCGCGGCGTCGACCGGCCCGAGGCTCAGGCCCGGCATGCGCCCCACCTCGGCGGCGAGGTCCATCGGGCGCAGCAGCGCCTTGCTCGGGATGCACGCGTAGTAGGAGCACTCCCCGCCCGCGAGCCGCCTCTCCACGATCGCCGCGGTGAGGCCGCCCGCCACGACCCGGCCGACGACGTTCTCGCCGACCGGGCCCGCGCCGAGCACGATCACGTCATAGGTGTCCGGCCGATCCGACACGATTGCCCACCTCCCGGCTGGGCCCTACCCGAGAATGATCGATCCGAACGCCCGGCCGCGCGCCGCGTGTGCGCCGTGCCGCGGGCGGCCGCCCGGCGCCCCCAGGACCTGCACGGCGCGGGCGGGGCGGCGGTCGCGGGGCATCGGGAAAGGGAGGCCGAGGCGCCGGTGATCCATGCCCGGACGAGGGTGGGATGTCGCCGGATCGCGAGGGGTGGAGCGGGCCGCCGCCTCGGCGCCGGCCCGCTCGGGATCGTCCGCGTACGAGGCGATGGCTCATCCGTGATCGGCCGTGTGCCGCAGGTCCGCCCCCGGGAGGTCCGGCCGTGTCCCGGCACCGGGTCTCCTTCGCCCTGGAACGCCGGGCCGTGCCGTACCCGCTCGGGGCGTGCGCGCCGACGAAAGGGGCGTGCGGAAGCCCGCCTGCCGGCGGCGGGCCGGGCGGCACGGGCCGCGGAACGTCCGCCGCCGCCCCGGCGGGCGCGCCCGCGCGAGCGAGGCGGACACGCGCGACGGCACCGGCTCCCTCCTCCTCGGGCTCGCCGTCCGGTTGCCCGATCCTCGCCGCGCCGGATGGGAACGCCCCCGCTTCGGGGTGCCCCCGAATCCGGCCGGTCCCGGCTACCCGCGAAAGGTGCGGGTAGGGGCGGTGGTCATGGGAGGCACCGTCGAGAGGGGAATGCGATGAGGCTGTTCGCGCGTCCGCACCAGCTGCCCGGCCGGCTCGCCGCAGGGGCGATCATCCTCAACTCGGGTCTCACCAAGGCCCGGGCCGACGAGAAGACCGCGGCCGAGCTGCACGCGATGGCCAAGGGCACCTATCCGTTCCTGGAGAACATGGACCCGGTGCGGTTCACCCGGCTGCTCTCCAAGGTCGAGATCGCCCTGGGCACGGCGTTGCTGGTGCCGTTCGTGCCCGGCCTGCTCGCCGGGGCCGGGCTGAGCGCGTTCGCGGGCGGGCTGCTCGGCCTCTACCTGCGCACGCCGGGGATGCGCGAGGAGCACACCCTGCGGCCCACCGAGCAGGGCATCGCCCTGGCGAAGGACGTGTGGCTGCTCGGCATCGGCCTCGGCCTGGTGGTCGAGGAGCTCGGCGCCTGCCGCCGCTCCCGCTGAGCCGGGGCGTGTGCGGGCGACCCGCCCGCGGGACGGGCGCTACAGGTACAGCCCGGTCTCCTCGGATTCCGTGCCGCGGCCGATGGGCCGCCCGGCGAGCAGGGCGTACAGCTCGGCGAGGGTCGCGCCCTGCGGCGGGACCCGGGTGACGAGCTCGGCGGGGGAGACGGCCGGCGCGCCGTTCGGGGAGTGCTCGGCCGGGCGGGAGGTGAGCCAGGACACCGCCTCCTCGTAGGAGAGGCGGCCCACCTCGACCTCGGCGAGGCAGCGGCCCGGGCGGGTGACCGCGGGGTGCAGGCGCGAGACGGGCTCGTTCGTGGTGATCGCGACGAGGATGCGCCCGCCCTGGCCGAGCAGGCCGTCGGTGAGGTTGAGCAGCCGGGACAGGCCCTGGCCGGTCGCCTGCTTCGCCCCGGCGCGGATGAGCTCGTCGCAGTCCTCGAGCACGAGCAGCCGCCACCGGTCCTGCTCCGCGCCCAGGCCGTCGAGGACCACCTCCATCAGGTAGCCGGGCTCGCCGAACAGGCTCTCCGGGTCGAGCACGCAGTCGGTGCGGCACCAGGAGTGCCACTCGCGGGCGAGGGTGCGCAGCAGGGTGGTCTTGCCGGTGCCCGGCGGGCCGTGCAGCAGCAACAGCCGCCCCATCGACTCGTCCGGGGTGAGGGTGAACAGCCGGTCCAGCTCCCGCTGCGCGGCCCGCGGATAGTTGCCGCGGATCGACTCCCACGTCGGGGCGGTGATGGGCCGGTGCGAACGCTGGAGCACGCCGCCCGCCCAGTGCACGAAGCCCATGGTGACGTGGTCGGTCACCGGCGGGGGCTCGGTCGCGTCGCGGATGCTCTCCTCCAGCACCCGCCGCGCCACGTCCTCGGCGGAGGCGGTCACCAGGATCGAGGTCGTCTTGTCCCACCGCCGGATCGAGCGCAGCAGCCACCCGTCCCCGCAGGCGAGCCGCGACTCGCTCCCCTTGCGTTCGATGCTGACGCGCAGCAGCTTCGCGTCGGCGGGCATCAGCGGCGCGTCCGGCCGCACCCGCTCGAGCTGGGCGGACATCGCCCAGGGCAGCTCGCCCGCCGCGAAGGGGGAGATGGCGAGCGCGTCGATCACGTCCAGCGGGTCGTCGGTGTCGTCGAGCCAGATCCGCATCGGCAGCGACGTGGCGTCCAGGGGCGCCTCCTTCGGTTGCGACATGGCATCCATGATCCTGGGCCGGGCTCGCGACGTCGAACGCATTAACCGTACGGCGAACGCCGCCGGCGACCCCGGCCGGAACGGCGGCGGGCGGGCCGGGGTGCAGGACGCGGGGACGCAGTGCCCGCGGGCGGAAACGCCGCGGGCACGCGGCGGGAGATCGCGGCGCACGCGGCGGGCGGGGATCGGTTCCGGCGGCGATCGAGCGCGGCCGCCGCCCGGGCGGACGGATCCCGGGAGGCACCGGACGTCCGATAACGGGTGGCGAGGGCGGTGTGCGGTAGGTGCGACCGGTGCGGGAGAATTCTGAAATTGTTTCGCGATCAGTGGACGCATATCGCCGACTGCCGCGTGTGCCGCCATTGTGACCTGTGGCGATGCGCGGAACGCCGATCGTGGTGGCGGTCCCGTCGCCGCCGGCGGCCCGAAGACGAAAGTCTGATCAGAAATTCGATTTTCGCCGGGTAGTCCTAAATGTGAGGATAGCCAGTTATTTCCGGTACGAGGATTCACAACCGACGCGCATTAGTCTGTGCGCATGGCGAAACGCGGCGACGCGATCGGCCGATACCTCGACGGCTGGGCACGGGAGGAATTCACCGCCCACGGCATCACCCACCCCGTCCTCCGGCGCGGTTCCGGCCCCGGGCTCATCCTGCTCCCGGAATTGCCGGGCGTGACCCCCGAGGTGCTGACCCTCGGGCACCGGCTGGTCACGGCCGAGTTCACCGTGGTCGTCCCCGCCCTGGTCGGTGCGCCCGGCCGCCCGCGCACGACCGCGAACGCCCTGCTCGCCACCGCCCGCGTCTGCCTCTCCCGGGAGTTCCGCGCCCTCGCCCGCGACGCGGAGCGTCCGGCCGCCCGCTACCTGCGCGCCCTCGCCAAGCACGTGCACGGCGAGGCCGGCCACGAGGGCGTCGGCGTCATCGGCATGGACGTCACCGGCGGCCTCGCGCTCGCCGCCGCGACCGAGCCGGCCGTACTCGCCGCCGTGCTCAGCCACCCGACCCTGCCGCTCGCGCCGACCCGCGCCGCGCGGCGCGACCCCGGCTGCTCGGCCCGGGAGCTCGCCGAGGTGCGGGCCCGCGCGCGGCGCGGCGAGCTGCGCGTGGCCGGGCTGCGCTTCTCCCACGACCGGCGGTGCCCGCCGGAGCGGCTGCTCGGGCTGCGCCGCGCGCTCGGCGCCGCCTTCGACCTCATCGAGATCGACTCCGGCCCGGGCAACCCGTACGGGCTTTCGCCCGACGCGCACCACGTGCTCACCACCGGCTACGTCGACCGGCCCGGCCACCCGACCGTGCTGGCGCTGGCGCGCGTGGTGAACCTCATCCGCTCCCGCGTCGCCCCCGAGGAGCCCTAGACGAGCGGCCGACCACCCGGGCCGCTCGCGCTGACGGCTGATCGATCGCCGTGCCGTACCGGCGGCCGGGCGCGGCGCCGCTTGGACCGGCGGACCGCCGCGGCGGCGAGTACGGCCAGGGCGGGGAAGGTGAGCGTCGCCCCCGCCGCCCAGTCGGCCGCACCGGTCCACAGCCAGCCTGCGAAGCCGCAGGCCGCGGCGATGAGCAGGGCGGCCCTGCGCACCCCGGTCACGCCGGTCAGGCCGGGTCGCCAGGGTCTGCGACGGGGAGGCCGACGTGCCGCTCCAGGCGTTCGAGCCGCTCGAGCAGCGGCGCCAGCTCCCGCCGTACGGCGGCGGCCACGGCCGCGCCCGCGCCGGGGGATGCGGCGGCGGTCGCGCCGGTCTGGGCGCGCAGGTGGACGTATCCGGCCAGGGCCGCGGTGACCGCCCGGCGGGTCAGGCGCATCTCGGCGCCGAGCCCGCGCAGGATCCGCCCGCCGGCACCGTCGGGTTCGGCGATCAGGCCGAGCAGCAGGTGCTCGCAGCCCACGTAGTTGTGGCCGAGCGCGGTCGCCTCGGTGACGGCGAGCTCCAGGGCGTTGGCCGCGTCGGGGGTGAAGCGCCGGGCGCCGTCCGGCACACCGGAATCGGGCGCGGCGGCCGCGCCGCCGTTCCCGCCGTGAGTGGCCAGGGCCTCCTCGATCCGAGCCGGGTCGATGTCGATCGCCCGCAGCACGTGCAGGGCGAGGTTGGTGCCCTCGGCGACCAGCGCACCGAGCAGGTGCTCGGTGCCGACACCGGGCGCTCCGGCCGCCCGCGACCGCTCCACGGCGAGCTTGAGGACCTGCCGGGTGCGCTGGGTGCACTGGCCGAGCAGCTCGGTGGCGCCGCGGTCCTCCAGGTCGCCCATCGCCACCTCCCGGATCGCCGTCACTCGGCGAACCGCCTGCTCGAGCGCCCGCTGGCACACGGCCGAGACGGGGATGTTCGCCGCCTTGACCGCCTCCGCCAGATCATCCGGCAGATAGACGTTGATCTTCGGCATCACCGCGGCCCTCTCTGGGGTTACATATTGGGGTTATGAACGGGTTACACACACACTGTAACCCCAACATGCCCCCTGTGTCCTCGGCGCGCCGGAACTCTCGTGGCGAACACGGACAGGCCGCGCGGTGAAAGCTTCCGGCACGGACCGCTCCGCGAAAAGCCGAGGTGGCCGGAGCCGGACGGGGCCCGGCGCTTCGCCGGACCCGGCGTCCGGAATGTTGGTAACGTCGCGTTCGTGCGCACGATCGACTGGGTCGACGGAGCCATCGAGCTCATCGATCAGACCCGGCTGCCCGACGAGTGCGTGACGCTGCGCATCGAGACCGTCGACGAACTGATCGACGCGATCCGCCGGCTGGCCGTACGCGGCGCGCCCGCGCTCGGCGTGGCCGGGGCGCTCGGCGTCGCGCTCGCCGCGGCCACGTGCGCCGACCCGGCCGAGGCGGTCGCCCGGCTGCGCGCCGCCCGGCCGACCGCGGTGAATTTGGCCTGGGGCGTGGACCGGGCGGCGGCCCACCTGCCCGACTTCGACGCCGTGCTCGCCGAGGCGCTGCGGATCCGCGACGACGACATCGCCGCCTGCCGCTCGATGGGCGAGTACGGCGCGGACCTGCTCGCCGAGCTCGCCCCCACGCCGGTGCGGGTGATGACGATCTGCAACACCGGCGGCCTCGCCACGGTCGAGCGCGGCACCGCGCTCGGCGTGATCCAGACGCTACACGAGCGCGGCGCGCTCGCCGAGGCCGTCGCGCTCGAGACCCGGCCGCTGCTGCAGGGCGCGCGGCTCACCGCCTGGGAGCTCGCCCGCATGGGCGCCCCGCACCGGCTCGTCGTCGACGCGGCCGGGCCGTACCTGCTCGCCCGCGGGTACGCCGACGCCGTGCTCATCGGCGCGGACCGGATCGCGGCGAACGGCGACACCGCCAACAAGATCGGCTCGTACGCGCTCGCGCTCGGCGCCCGGCGCGCCGGGGTGCCGTTCATCGTGGTCGCCCCGGAGACCACCGTCGACATGGCCACCCCGTCCGGGGACGCGATCGCGATCGAGGACCGGGGCGCGGCCGAGGTCGTCGCGGTCCGGGGCGTGCGGCTCGCCCCGCCCGGCACCGACGCGATCAACCCCGCGTTCGACGTCACCCCGCACGACCTCATCACCGCGATCGTCACCGACCGCCGGGTGATCCGCCTCGACCGCGGCGAGACCCTCGCCTCCGTGCCGCCGCGGGAACGCCGGGCGACGCCCGCCGGGTGACCGCCGCACCACGCAGACAGATCCCCCACAGCCAGGAGAGTCCCCGTGAGCATCGACCTCGTGTCGCGCCGAGAGTGGGGAGCCCGGTCCCCCAAGGGCTCCTACACCACCCTGAGGTCCACCAAGGGCGTCAAGGTCCACTACACCGGAAGCCGTGTCGACCCGGCGATCGTCGACGACCACGCCAAGTGCGCCGCCCTGGTCCGGCAGATCCAGAACGGCCACATGGACGGCAACGGGTGGATCGACATCGGCTACAACCTGGCGGTCTGTCCCCACCGGAAGGTCTTCGTCGGAAGGGGGCCGAACCGGTTACCCGCGGCCAACGGACCCGGCCTCAACACCGGCCACTACGCGGTGCTCGGCCTCGTCGGCTCGTCCGGCCTCGTCGTCCCGCCCGACGACATGCTCCACGGCATCCGCGACGCGATCGAGTACCTGCGCGAGGTCGGCGGGGCGGGCCCGGAGATCAAGGGCCACCGCGACGGCTACGCCACCGAGTGCCCCGGCGAGCACCTGTACGCCTGGGTGAGGCGCGGCGCCCCCCGCCCGGGCGGCGGGGCGCAGCCCGGGCCCGGCACGGGCGTCCCGCCGTGGCCGGGCCGGCTGCTGGCGTACCCGCCGGTGATGTACGGCGACGACGTGCGCGCCTGGCAGCAACGGCTGCGCGAGCTCGGCTACGAGCTCGAGGTGGACGGCGCGTACGGCCCGCAGACCCGCGACGTCACGATCAAGTTCCAGCGCGACCGCGGCCTGACCGTGGACGGCATCGTGGGGCCGGAGAGCTGGTACGCGGCCTTCGCCGAGGTCTGACCGCACCCCGCCCGCGGGCAACCGGGCGGTGAGTTGGAAACATGGACAAATACCCGGCCAAGTCCCCTGAAATGAGGCATTCGCCGGGACGAGCCGGAAACCGACCCCGTGGTCGGTCGGGGCTCCGGGCATGCCTACTATCCAGGCATGACAGTGCCGTCCGAGGACCTTCAGCTCGCCGCCGACTTCCCGCCGGCCACCAGGGACCGCTGGCGAGAGCTCGCGCTGGCGGTACTGCGCAAATCCGTCGACACCGACGACCCGGAAGCGGCGCTCGCCACCCGCACCTACGACGGGATCACGCTGCGCCCGCTGTACGACATCGACGACCTGCCCGACCGACCGGCCGGTCTGCCCGGGCTGCCGCCGTACACCCGGGGCGGGCGGCCGGAGGGCGCGGTCGTCGCCGGCTGGGACGTGCGGCAGCGGCACGCGCACCCCGACCCCGCGGTCACCCGCGAGGCCGTGCTCACCGACCTGGAGAACGGCGCCACCTCGCTGTGGTTCGTGCTCGGCGAGGGCGCGCTCGACCCGGCGGCGCTGCCCGCCGTGCTCGACAAGGTCCACCTCGACCTCGCCCCCGTCGTGCTGGAGGCGGGCCCGGCCACCGCCGAGGCCGCCGAGACCCTGCTGCGGCTGATCGCCGAGCGGGACGTCGTCCCCGCGGGCGGCAACCTCGGCGCCGACCCGATCGGCCTGCGCGCCCGGCTCGGGGCCGTGCCCGACGGCGCCGGCCTCGACCTCGCGGTACGGCTGGCGCGGCGCTGCGCCGCCGACCACCCCACGCTGCGCGCGATCACCGTGGACGCCACGCCGTACCACGACGCGGGCGGCAGCCACGCCGAGGAGCTCGGCTGCTCGCTCGCGGCCGGGGTCGCCTACCTGCGGGCGCTCACCGACGGCGGGCTGAGCCTGCCCGAGGCGCTCGGCCAGCTCGAGTTCCGCTACGCGGTCACCGCCGACCAGTTCCTGTCGATCGCGAAGCTGCGGGCGGCGCGGCTGCTGTGGGCGCGGGTCGCCGAGGCGTGCGGCGCGCCCGAGCACGGGGCGCAGCGGCAGCACGCGGTCACCTCCTCGCCGATGATGACCGTGCGCGACCCGTGGGTGAACATGCTGCGCACCACCGTGGCCTGCTTCGCCGCGGGCGTGGGCGGCGCGGACGCGGTCACCGTGCAGCCGTTCGACGTGCGGCTCGGCCTGCCCGACGCGTTCTCCCGGCGGATCGCCCGCAACACCTCGCTGCTGCTGATCGAGGAGTCCGGGGTGGGCCGGGTGGTCGACCCGGCCGGGGGCTCGTGGTTCGTGGAGCGGCTCACCGTCGAGCTCGCCGAGAAGGCCTGGGAGTGGTTCCAGGAGATCGAGCGGGCCGGCGGCGCGATGGCCGCGCTGGAGGAGCTGATCCCGCGGCGGCTCGCGGACACCTGGGCGCGGCGCGCCGAGGCGATCGCGCACCGCCGCGACCCGATCACCGGGGTGAGCGAGTTCCCCGACCTGGCGGAGCGGCTGCCGGAGCGCGAGCCGTACCCGCCGCGGCCCGAGGCGGCGGGCGGGCTGCCCCGGGTGTACTACGCCGAGCCGTTCGAGCGGCTCCGCGACGTCTGCGACCGGCTGCCCGAGCGGCCGAAGGTGTTCCTCGCCACGATCGGCCCGATCGCGGCGTACACCGCCCGGGCGACGTTCGCCGCGAGCCTGTTCCAGGCCGGCGGCATCGCCACGGCCGAGGCCGGGCCGGGCACCGACCCGGCGGCGATCGCGCGGGCGTTCCGGGAGAGCGGGGCGCGGGTCGCCTGCCTGTGCTCGAGCGACGCGCTGTACGCCGAGCACGCGGCGGCGGTGGCGGCGGCGCTGCGCGAGGCCGGGGCGATACGTGTCTGGCTCGCGGGCAGAGGTTCCTACGACGGAGTGGACGGCAACGTGTACACCGGCTGCGACGCGATCCGCGTTCTGGAGACCACCCTCGACGACCTGGGAGTGACGCGATGAGCTCCGGCACCTCGGCACGCATTCCGGACTTCTCCGAGGTCGAGCTGTTCGCCGGCGGCGGCCCGGCCCCGGCCGGCCGGGACCGGTGGGCGCAGGCGGTGCGCGAGGCGACCGGGAAGGACCCCGAGGACCTGGTCTGGGAGACCCCCGAGGGGATCGCGGTCCGGCCGCTCTACACCGCCGACGACCTGGAGGAGATCACCGCCTCCGGCGAGTACGGCCTCGCCACCTATCCGGGCATCGCGCCGTACCTGCGCGGGCCGTACCCGACGATGTACACGACCCGGCCGTGGACGATCCGCCAGTACGCCGGGTTCTCCACCGCGGAGGAGTCGAACGCGTTCTACCGCCGCAACCTCGCCGCCGGGCAGAAGGGCCTGTCGGTCGCGTTCGACCTCGCCACCCACCGCGGCTACGACTCCGACCACCCGCGGGTCGCCGGGGACGTCGGCATGGCCGGGGTGGCGATCGACTCCATCTACGACATGCGGCAGCTCTTCGACGGCATCCCGCTCGACAAGATGAGCGTGTCGATGACGATGAACGGCGCGGTGCTGCCGGTGCTCGCGCTCTACATCGTCGCCGCCGAGGAGCAGGGGGTGAAGCCCGAGCAGCTGTCCGGGACCATCCAGAACGACATCCTCAAGGAGTTCATGGTCCGGAACACCTACATCTACCCGCCCGGGCCGTCGATGCGGATCATCTCCGACATCTTCGCCTACACCTCCCGGCACATGCCGAAGTTCAACTCGATCTCGATCTCCGGCTACCACATCCAGGAGGCGGGGGCGACCTGCGACCTCGAGCTCGCCTACACGCTCGCCGACGGAATGGAGTACCTGCGGGCGGGCATCAACGCCGGGCTCGACATCGACGCGTTCGCGCCGCGGCTGTCGTTCTTCTGGTGCATCGGCATGAACTTCTTCATGGAGGTCGCCAAGCTGCGCGCCGCCCGGCTGCTGTGGGCGAAGATCGTCAAGGGGTTCGGCGCGAAGGACCCCCGGTCGCTGTCGCTGCGCACCCACTCCCAGACCTCCGGCTGGTCGCTCACCGCGCAGGACGTGTTCAACAACGTGGTGCGCACCTGCATCGAGGCGATGGCCGCCACCCAGGGGCACACCCAGTCGCTGCACACCAACGCGCTCGACGAGGCGCTCGCGCTGCCCACCGACTTCTCCGCCCGGATCGCCCGCAACACCCAGCTGCTGCTGCAGCAGGAGTCCGGCACCACCCGGGTGATCGACCCGTGGGGCGGCAGCGCGTACGTCGAGCGGCTCACCTACGAGCTCGCCCGCGCCGCCTGGGCGCACATCCAGGAGGTGGAGCGGGCCGGCGGCATGGCGAAGGCGATCGACGCGGGGCTGCCGAAGCTGCGCATCGAGGAGGCCGCCGCCCGCACCCAGGCCCGCATCGACTCCGGCCGCCAGCCGGTGATCGGGGTCAACCGGTACCGGGTCGCCGACGACGTGCCGGTCGAGGTGCTCAAGGTGGACAACACCGCGGTGCGCGCCGCGCAGATCGAGAAGCTGCGCCGGCTGCGTGCCGAGCGGGACGAGGAGGCGGTGACCGCCGCGCTCGACGCGCTCACCCGGGGCGCGGCGGGCGACGCCAACCTGCTCGAGCTGGCGATCGAGGCGGCCCGGGCGAAGGCGACGGTGGGGGAGATCTCCGCCGCGCTGGAGAAGGTGTTCGGCCGCCACGAGAGCCCGATCCGTACCATCACAGGCGTGTACCGGGAGGAGGCGGGCGAGGCGGAGTCGATCCGCCGGGCGCGTGCGGCGTGCGCTGCGTTCGAGCGGGCCGAGGGCCGCCGGCCGCGCATCCTCGTGGCGAAGATGGGTCAGGACGGCCACGACCGCGGGCAGAAGGTGATCGCCACCGCGTTCGCCGACCTCGGGTTCGACGTCGACGTGGGCCCGCTGTTCCAGACCCCGGAGGAGGTGGCGCGCCAGGCGGTCGAGGCCGACGTGCACGTGGTGGGCGTGTCCACGCTCGCCGCCGGGCACCTCACCCTCGTCCCGGCGCTGCGCGACGCGCTCGCCGAGGCCGGGCGGGACGACATCATGATCGTGGTCGGCGGGGTGATCCCGCCCGCCGACTACGACGCGCTGCGCGCCGCCGGCGCCGCGGCGATCTTCCCCCCGGGCACCGTGATCGCGGACGCGGCCCTCGACCTGCTGGCGGAGCTGAGCGCCCGGCTCGGCCACGGTGAGCCGGCGGCATGACGGGGGGCACGACCGGACGTCGGCGCACCCCCTCGGTCGAGGAGTACGTCCAGGGGGTGCGCGAGGGGTCGCGCGCCTGGGTGGCCCGGGCGATCACGCTGGTCGAGTCGAAGCGGCCCGATCACCGGGAGATGGCCCAGCGCATGCTCGTCGAGCTCACCCCGCTCGCGGGCAAGGCGCGGCGGGTGGGGATCTCGGGCGTGCCCGGCGTGGGCAAGTCGACGTTCATCGACGCGCTCGGGGTACGGCTCACCGCCGAGGGCCACCGGGTCGCGGTGCTCGCCGTGGACCCGTCGTCCACCCGCACCGGCGGCAGCGTGCTCGGCGACAAGACCCGGATGACCCGGCTCGCGGCCGACCCGAACGCGTTCATCCGCCCCTCGCCGAGCGCGGGCACCCTCGGCGGCGTGGCGAAGGCCACCCGCGAGGCGATGGTCGTGGTGGAGGCGGCCGGCTACGACGTGGTGCTGGTGGAGACCGTCGGCGTCGGCCAGTCGGAGACCGCGGTCGCCGACATGGTCGACACGTTCCTGCTGCTCACCCTCGCCCGCACCGGCGACCAGCTGCAGGGCATCAAGAAGGGCGTGCTCGAGCTCGCCGACGTGATCGCGGTGAACAAGGCCGACGGACCGCACGAGGCCGACGCCCGCAAGGCCGCCCGCGAGCTCGCCGGGGCGCTGCGGCTGCTGCGCGGCACCGGCGAGGGCGGCTGGCGGACCCCGGTGCTCACCTGCAGCGGCCTGGAGGGCACCGGCCTGGACGAGCTGTGGCGGACCATCGTGCGCCACCAGGAGAGCCTGGAGGCCTCCGGCGAGCTCACCGCCAAGCGCCGCCGCCAGCAGGTCGGCTGGACCTGGGCGCTGGTGCGCGACCGCATCCTGGCCGACCTGCACGAGCATCCCGCGGTCCGCGCCATCGCCGACCAGGTGGAGCGCGAGGTCCTCGACGGCACGCTCACCCCGTCGCTCGCCGCCGACCGGCTGCTCGCCGCCTTCTACGGCACCGGCCGCTGAGGCCGGGCCGCGGCGGCGCCGCCGTACCGGCCGCCCGCGCCGCCACATGCGGGCGGCCGGTGGCACGGTGCGGGCCCCGGGAACGATCTACACTGCCCGGAGTGACAAACGGCACATTTGTCACATTGGTCACAGGTAGCTCGGGGAAGCGAGCAAGCCGGGGACGGACGTCAACGCCGCCCTGAAGGCAACCATGGCGATCGACGGGGCGCTGGGCGCGGCGGTCGTCGACCTCGAGACCGGCATGTGCCTCCGTTCCGCGGGCGGTGGCGACGACCTGGACATCGAGCTCGCGGTGGCCGGAACGACCGAGGTGGCGCGCGCCAAGGCGCAGACGCTCGCCGCCCTGGAGATGGACGACAAGGTCGAGGACATGCTCATCTCGCTCACCCGCCGGTACCACGTGATCCGGCGGGCGTCGCGCGCCGGCGCCTCGGCCTTCCTCTACCTCGTCCTCGGCCGGCACCAGCTGCGCCGGATCGAGGGCGAGCCGGTGATCTGACGCCGGGTGCGGCGCTGCGGCCGTGCCGTACCGTCAGGCCGGCTCGGCGACCGCGAGCGAGCGCCTGCGGTCGGCGGGGATGACGAGCGGGGTGCCGGCCTCCGGGCAGGTGATCACCTGGCAGGGCAGGCCGAACACCTCCTCGACCAGCTCGGCGGTGACGATCTCGCCCGGCGCGCCCTGCGCGATCACCTTGCCGTCCCGCATCGCGATCAGGTGCGTGGCGTAGCGGCAGGCCTGGTTGAGGTCGTGCAGCACCGCCACGAGGGTGCGGCCCTCCTGGTGCAGCCGGGCGCACAGGTCGAGCACCTCGATCTGGTGGGCGATGTCGAGGTAGGTCGTCGGCTCGTCGAGCAGCAGGATCGGGGTCTCCTGGGCGAGCACGAGCGCGAGCCAGACGCGCTGCCGCTGCCCGCCGGAGAGCTCGTCGACCGGCCGGTCGGCGAGCTCGGCGACGCCGACCGCCTCCATCGCCGCGGTCACCGCGCGCTCGTCCTCGCGCGACCACTGCCGCAGCAGCCCCTGGTACGGGTACCTGCCGCGGCCGACCAGGTCGGCGACGGTGATCCCCTCCGGCGTGATCGGGGTCTGGGGCAGCAGGCCCAGCCGGCGCGCCACCTGCTTGGCCGGGAGCCCGCCGATCGGCTCGTCGTCGAGGTAGACGACGCCCGTGCGCGGCTTGAGCAGCCGGGCGAGCGCGCGGAGCAGGGTCGACTTGCCGCACGCGTTCGGCCCGACGATGACCGTGAACGACCCGTCGATGATCTCGACACCCAGATGCTCGGCCACCACGCGCTGCTCGTAGGCGAGCGTGAGGTCGGTCGCGCGCAACCTGCTCATCCACGTCCCTTCCGTGCTGTGCCCGGCGGTTGCCGGCGAGCCCGCCGGGGTCCCGCGGGGCACGGGTGCCGCCTCGGGCGAGGGCGATCAGGATTAGCTTAGCCTAAGCTAACTAGGCCCTCACAGGGGGGTTGTGGGGGAGGAACCCGGCACTCTGGGACGAGTCAGATTCACGGACGTCTTCCACTATGCGGGAAAGCGGCTAGTCGCCGACGCCGGAGTGACGCAAATCTCAGTGGAACGGTCTTGCCGTTGTGAAGCCCGTGAACAGCGAAAACCAGGGAGCCGGTCGTGCGTATCCACACCCCCCAGCTCTTCGACCGCAGATCCTTCCTCAAGAACTCCGCTCTCGCCCTCGCGGCCGCCACCGTGGGTTCCGGTGTGCTCGTCGCGTGCGGCTCCGGTGACTCCGGCTCGAACGGCGGCGGTGGCGGCGGCAACGAGAAGGTCACCTACCTCAGCATCCTGCCGCTGGAGACGCTCTCCCTCGCCCCCGAGCTGCTCGGCGTCGCCGGCGGGTACTTCGCCAAGCACGGCCTCGACGTCGAGCTGCAGGCCACCAAGGGCTCGGCGCAGGCGGTCCAGACGCTGCTGTCCGGTGTCGGCCTGGTCACCCGCGTCGGCCAGATCGACCTGATGACCGCGGTGACCAAGGCGAACCAGCCGCTGGTCAACATCGGCACGCTCAACCGCACGACCATGCTGCGGTTCGTCTACAGCAAGAAGAACCACCCGATCGAGAAGCCCGAGGACATGGTCGGCCAGACCATGGGCGTGCCGTCCGAGGGCGGCACCAGCGACAACGTGGTCTCGCTCGTGCTCGCCAACGCGGGCATCGACCCGAGCAAGGTCAAGCGCCAGGTCGTCGGCCTCACCCCGGGCACGTTCAACCTGGTCGAGCAGGGCCGGATCGTCGGCTACGTGGTGAGCACGGACACCGCCAACATCCTCAAGGCGCAGAACCCGGACGTCGGGGTCTTCGAGCCCGCCGAGTGGGTCAAGGCCGACTGCCAGTGCTACGTGACCACCAAGTCGGCGCTGCAGGAGAAGGGCGAGACGATCCGCAAGTTCATGGCCGGCCTGCGCGACGCGGTGGCCGCGATGGTCGCCGACGAGAACTTCGACGAGACGATCAAGGTGCTGCGCAGCAAGTACTCGTTCAGCACGCTCGACGACGACAACATCGCCAGGCAGAGCCTGCAGGCGGCCCGGCAGAGCTGGCTCGGCACCGAGGGGGCGGACAAGCTGCTCGTCACCAACGAGGAGCAGTGGACCGCCGGGTACCAGGAGCTGGTCGACGCCGGCCTCGTCCCGGGCGGCGCCGACGCCAAGGCCTGGTTCGACAACGGCTTCCTGCCGAGCGCCTGAGCGGGTGGACCGGCCGGGGAGGCGGCCGGATGGCCCGGCGGCACGTGGGGACGCCGGGTCGCCTCCCCGGCCACCGCGGGCCCGCTCCGCCCGCCCGGGCGGGCCCGCCGTACCGCCCGGCCCCGGTACGGCACGGCCGCGACAAGCCTTCCGGCAACCGGAAGCCGGGCTGCGCGAGCCCGCCCGCAGACGTCACGCTAACCAAAGCGGTAGAGCGCCCTATTTGGAGTGAAATGGACCAAAACGGTCGCCCGGTGGCGGGTGACGCTCCCGCCCTTCGCAGCGATCTTCCCGTGGGCACCCCGCGCTGGGCCACCCGGCGGGCCCAGTGGTTCGCGCTCGGCCTCACCGACGCCGACCTGGCCAAACCGAAGATCGCCGTGGTGAACTCCTCGTCCGGGCTGGCCCCCTGCTTCAGCCACCTCGACCCGATCGCCGCCGAGGTGAAGCGCTCGATCGAGGCCGCCGGGGGAGTGGCGTTCGAGATCCGCACCGTCGCCCCCACCGACTTCCTGATGAGCCGCGGCGGCCGCGGCGGCTACGTGCTGTCCGGCCGGGACCTGCTCGCCGCCGACATCGAGGCGGTGGTCGAGGGCGCCCGGCTCGACGGCATGGTCTGCCTCGCCTCCTGCGACAAGACCACCCCCGGCCAGCTCATGGCCGCCGCCCGCATCGACGTGCCCACGCTCATCCTCCCGTGCGGCTACCAGAGCCACGGCACGCTCGACGACGGCGAGCCCGTCGACATCGAGGAGGTGTTCCTCAAGTCGAACCACCTCAACTTCGGCGGCGTCACCCTCGAGGACCTGTGCCGGATGACCGAGCGGGCGATCACGAGCCCGGGCGTGTGCTCCGGCATGGGCACCGCGAACTCCATGCACATCGTCGCCGAGGCGCTCGGCATGACGCTGCCCGGCACCACCCCGGTCCGCGCCAACAGCGAGCGGATGTGGCGGGCGGTCCGGGCGAGCGGCGAGGCGATCGTGACCGCCGTGCTCGCCGGCCGCCGCCCCCGCACCATCCTCACCCCGGACGCGTTCGCCAACGCGGTGATGACCGCGCTCGCGATCAGCGGCTCGATCAACACGGTCAAGCACCTGCAGGCGATCGCCCGCGAGGCCGGCCTCGACCTCGACGTCTACGCCCTGTTCGAGAGGTACGCCGACACGATCCGCCCGCTCGCCGCGGTCCGCCCCAACGGCCCCGACCCGATCGAGCGGTTCGAGGACGCCGGCGGCGCCCTCGCCGTGCTCAAGCGGCTCGGCGACCGGCTCATCGGCTCGGCGGCCACGATCACCGGCGAGACCATGGCCGAGCGGGTCGCCCGCGCCGAGGTGCGCGACCCGGCCGTCATCCGCCCGCTGTCCGACCCGTACTGCGACCACCCGACGATCGTCGTGGTGCGCGGCACCCTCGCCCCCGGCGCCGGGATCGTCAAGCTCTCCGCCGACGAGGACCGCCCGATGACCTTCGACGGCCCGGCCCGGGTGTTCGACGACCCCGCCGCGGCGATCGCCGCGATCGAGTCCGGCCGGGTACGGCCCGGCGACGTGCTCGTGCTGCGCGGCCTCGGCCCGATCGGCACCCCCGGCATGGGCATGGCCTCCCAGCCGGTGTTCGCCCTCGACGGCGCCGGGCTCACCGGCAAGGTCGCCGTGATCACCGACGGCCAGCTGTCCGGCCTGGTGAACAAGGGCATCGTCGTCGGCGAGGTGTCGCCCGAGGGCGCGCTGCCCGGCCCGCTCGGCGTGGTGGCCGACGGCGAGCGCATCGCCATCGACCTGCGCGCCCGCCGCGTCGACCTGCTCGTCGACCCGGCCGAGCTGGAGCGCCGCATCCGGGAGCGCGAGCCGCACCGCACCCCCGGCGACAGCTCGAGCTGGCTGTCGGTCTACGCCCGGTCGGTCGAGCCGCTGGCCCGCGGCGCCACCCTGCGCGGCAACGATCTGCCCACCTCCTGACCACCCGTCCGACCCGCGGTACGGCGCGGCCGTGCCGTACCCGCCTGGAGAAGCGATGCCCCACGAGCTCACCGAGCTGAAGGTCAAGACCGTCACCAAGCCGGCCGGCGACCCGGCCGAGGAACTGTCCGCCGACGTCTGCGTGGTCGGCGCCGGCATCGCCGGCCTGTCCGCCGCGATCGAGGCCCGCAAGCTGGGCCGCAGCGTGGTGCTCGCCGATGCGCTGCCGGTCCTCGGCGGCCAGTGCGTGAACTCGCTGATCGGCCTGTTCTGCGGCGTGTACGGCAACGCCCCCGAGTACCACCGGCTCACCCACGGCATCTTCGACCGGATGTTCGCCGACCTGGAGAAGACCGGCGACATCGCCTACAACCGGCGGCACACCATCACCGTCGCCTACGACGAGGTCGTGCTCGGCCGGTGGATCGAGAACCTCGTCTACGACCTCGGCATCCAGGTGGTGCTCGGCGCCTCGGTGCTCGCCGTGGAGAGCGACGCCGAGGCCGCCACCGGCGAGCGGCGCCTCGCCGCGGTCACCTTCGCCACCCGCCACGGCAAGGTCCGGGTGCGGGCCGAGGGGTTCGTCGACGCCAGCGGCGACGCCGCGCTCGCCTGGGAGGCGGGCCTGCCGTGCCGGATCCCCGAGCGCACCATCTACGGGTCCCAGCAGGTCCGGGTGGAGAACCTGCGCACCGAGAACCGGCCCGAGCCCGCCGAGCTCGTCGCGGCGATCAAGGCGAACGCCGAGCGCTACGACCTGCCCCGCCTGGAGGGCCTGGCGTTCTTCTTCCAGGGCCGCGACTGGGCGGTGCTCAACATGACCCACGTCGAGTCCCCGCTGGAGGCGGTGCGCGCCTCCCGGGCCCAGCTCGAGGGCCGCGCCCAGGCCGACCGGGTGGTGCGGTTCCTGCGCGAGGTGTTCCCCGAGACCTTCGGCGAGGCCCGGGTCCGCTCCTACGGCTTCCCCGGCCGCCGCCAGACCCGCTGGCTCGCCGCCGTGCACCAGCTCACCGTGGACGAGGTGCGCTCCGGCCACCGCTTCCCGGACGCGGTGGCCCGCACCGCCTGGCCGATCGAGCTGCACGACCGCATCGAGGGCTACGTGTGGGAGGAGTTCGGCCCCGACCACGTGCACTACGTGCCGCTGCGCAGCCTGCTCGCCCCGGGCGTGCACAACATGGTCGCCGCCGGGCGGTGCGTGGACGGCGACGCCGCCGCGCTGTCGAGCGTGCGGGTCATGGGCCCGTGCGCCGCGATGGGCTTCGCCGCCGCCCACGCCCTCGACCTCGCCTCCGGCGGCGGCAGCGTGCACGAGATCGACCTCGCCGCGCTGCGGGAGCGGGTGCACGAGAACGTCGACGCGTGAGGGAGGCGCGGATGAGACTGGCCGACGACGAGAAGGCGATGCTCGACGGCGCCGAGGGCCCGGCCGTCGCCGCCGCGATGGACCTGCTGGTCCGGTACGGCGAGGCGCTCGGGGCCGAGCGGCTGTGCAACGTGCGCAACGTCGCCGGGACGATGACCCAGCCGACGCCGGCGAAGACGAAGCTCGTGCGCGAGCACGGCTGGCACAAGGCGTTCGCCGTGATCAACCTCGACAGCGACGGCGACTTCGAGATCCCGCACATGCGGGTGCCCACCTGCCAGCTCCAGCACGGCTTCGGCGAGGACGCGCTCGGCGTCACCCCGTACCCGGCCGAGCTGGTCCGCATCCAGCAGGATGCCGAGGCGTTCTACGGCCCGCGCGGGGTGAACATCCTCGCCACCTGCACGCCGTACCAGGTGGGGAACCTGCCGGTGCGCGGCGAGCACTGCGCCTGGATGGAGTCCTCCGCGGTCGTCTACGCCAACTCGGTGCTCGGCGCCCGCACCAACTGCGAGGGCACCGCCTCCACCGGCGCGGCGAGCCTCACCGGCAAGATCCCCTGCTGGGGCAACCACCTCGACGAGAACCGGTACGGCACCCACCTCATCGAGGCCACCGTGCCGGTCGACTCGTTCCGCGACTGGGGCATGTTCGGCTACTTCGTCGGCGAGGTGGTGCAGGAGAACCGGCCGGTGGTCACCGGCGCCCTCGGCCAGCCCGACCTCACCGACCTCAAGCACTTCGGCGCGGCCACCGCCTCCTCCGGCGGCGTGGAGCTCTACCACATCCCCGGCGTCACCCCCGAGGCCCCGACCCTCGAGGCCGCCTTCGGCGGCACGGTCCCGGCCGAGAAGATCGTGTACGGCGAGCGGGAGCGGCGGCGGGTCTACGAGGCCCTCAACGGCCAGGGCGAGTCCTCCGACGTCGACTTCGTGCTGCTCGGCTGCCCGCACGCCTCGCTCGACCAGATCGCCACGGTGGCCCGGCTGCTGGAGGGACGGCGGCTCAACCCCGGCACCGAACTGTGGATCATGGCGCCGCGGGCGCTGCGCACCATGGCCGACCGCAGCGGCTACACCGAGATCATCGAGCGGGCGGGAGGCAGGGTGCTCACCGACTCCTGCCCGGCGATGTCGCGGGTGGCGCCCAAGGGCACCCGGGTGTTCGCCACCGACTCGGCTAAGCAGGCCCACTACCTGCCCGCGATCCTCGGCATCGAGGCGTGGTTCGGCACGCTCGAGGAGTGCGTGGACGCGGCCGTCACCGGCGTCTGGCGAGGGGAGCTGTGATGATCGAACTGCGCGGCCGCGGCATCGTCCCCGGCGTCGTCACCGGCGAGGCGCTCGTCTCCCACGAGACCATCTCCGGCTGGGGCGGCATCGACCCCGCCACCGGCACGATCATCGAGCGGCGGCACGAGCTGTGCGGCGTCTGCTTCACCGGCAAGGTGCTGGTGTTCCCCGGCGCGAAGGGCTCCTCCGGCTGGTCCGGGTTCTTCCAGAGCACCCGGCTGCTCGGCACCGCGCCGCTGGCGATGGTGTTCACCAAGGTGTCCACCAAGTCCGCGCTCGGCGCGGTGGTCACCCGCGTGCCCGCGGTCACCGACTTCGACCAGGACCCGGTCGAGGTGATCCGCACCGGCGACCTCGTCACGGTCGACGGCGACCGCGGCATCGTGATCGTCCACAACCGGTGACCGGCCGCCCGCCGCCGCCGGACGGGCGACGGCCCGGCCGGTCGGCCTCAGCGGTCGATGCGGGCGATGCCGCACATGCCCGGCAGGTCCTTGAGCACGGCGGGGTCGCCGATGGTGGTGAGCCCGCCGCCGCCCGCGATGCCCGACCCGTCGGGCAGTGCCCACTCGGAGACGTGGACGAGGCCGCCGCCGACCGGGGTGAGCCCGGAGAAGAAGCCGAGGATCTCCTCCTTCGACCGCGGGTACCCGCCGGTGTTGGTGCGGCTGTAGATCGACCGCACCTTGTCCGCCGCCTGCTTGTGCTGCCCGTCACCGAGCACGTGGGACAGCACCAGGTAGGAGCCGGACGGCAGGGCCCCGCAGAGGGTCTTGACGATGTCGTAGGCCTGCTGGGTGTCCTCGATGAAGTGGAGCACGGCCACCAGCAGCAGCGCGATCGGCTTGGTGAAGTCGAGGTGGCCGCGGATCTCGGGCCGGGCGAGCAGGGCCGCGGGGTCGCGCAGATCGCCATCGACCACGATGGTGTTGGGGCTGGTGGCGAGCAGTGCCTCGGCGTGCACCCGCACCAGCGGGTCGTGGTCGACGTAGACGACCTTGGCGTCCGGGTCGATCGACTGGGCGACCTCGTGCACGTTCTGCTGGGTGGGCAGCCCGGAGCCGATGTCGAGGAACTGCCGGATGCCGGCCTCCCGCACCAGCCACTGCACGGACTCGATCAGGAAGCGGCGGTTCGCCAGGGCGGCGGGCCGGAGCAGCGGCATGGCCTGGAGCACCTGCTCGGCCGTCTCCCGGTCGGCGGCGTAGTTGTGCTTCCCGCCCAGGTAGTAGTCGTACATCCGGGCGACGTGCGGTTTGGTGATGTCGATCCCGGGCGCGGGCGGCCGCTCCTCGCCCGGCGGCACCGTCCCCAGCCCGTTGCCCGTCCCGCTCTGCGACACGACGACCTCCCCAGCCTCGGGTACTCCCGGCACGACCATCTCTCCGGCGGCTCCGGACGGCCGGAGACACCGGCGACGCGGTTGTTGATCAACGCTTGTCGATCAGTATCCACCGCCGGGCGGCCGGCGCGCGCCGGAACGCCGCAAAGCCGAATGTACGGAAGCCCTCCCGCGGGGGGAAGATGTTGCTCCAGCGGTCGACACGGGCGACCCCGCACATCCCCGGGAGCGTGCGGAGCGTCGCGGTGCCGCCCGAGGCCACGACGTCACCGGCGTCCGCGAGCGCGCCGGACCTGTCGGACGGCGCCCATTCCCCGATGGGGCGAGTCCGCAGCCCACCGGGGTGGGGCCGGTGCAGCGGCCGAGCATCTCCTCCCTGGTCCGCGGCCGGCCCGGGGTGGCCGGCGCGATCCGGAGCGGTGGCGGGCTGCGCGCCGGATGCGGTGAGGACGCGCGGTCCTCAGCGGTCGATCCGGGCGATGCCGAACATCCCGGGCATCTTCTTGAACGCCTCGGGGTCGCCGAGGGGGATGACGTTGTCGCTCTGGGTGATGCCGTCCGGGGGAGTCCATTCCGCCGCCCGGGCCAGGCCGCAGCCGACGGGGGTGAGGCCGTCGAAGAAGCGGCGGATCTCCTCCTCGGTCCGCGACCGCCCGCCGATATTGGCGCGGCGGTAGACGGCGAGCGCCTGTTCCACCGACTCGTCCTTGAGCGGGTGCGACAGGACGAGGTAGGAGCCGGCGGGGAGGGCGTCGCAGAGGGTCTTGACGATGTCGTAGGCCTGCTGGTTGTCCTCGATGAACTGGAGGACGGCGACGAGCAGCAGCGCGACCGGCTTGCTGAGGTCGAGGTGGTCGCGCAGCTCGGGCCGGCCCAGCAGCTCCTCGGGCTCGCGCAGGTCACCGGTGAGGAAGATGGTGTTCGGGTCGGTGGCGAGCAGCACGTCGGCGTGCACCCGCACCAGCGGGTCGTTGTCGACGTAGACGACCCGGGAGTCCTTCGCCACGGACTGGGCGACCTCGTGCACGTTCTGCTGGGTCGGCAGGCCGGAGCCGATGTCGAAGAACTGGCGGATACCCGCCTCCTGCGCCAGCCAGCGCACCGACTCGATCAGGAACCGCCGGTTGAGCCGGGCGCCGACCGGGGCCTCCGGCCACGCTTTGAGGAACTGCTCGGCGGTCTGCCGGTCGATGGCGTAGTTGTGCTTCCCGCCCAGGTAGTAGTCGTACATCCGGGCGATGTGCGGCTTGCTGATGTCGATCTCGGGCGACGGCGGTCGCTCCTCGACCTGGTCGGCGGCTTCGGAGGGCCGCCGGTCGTCCTCGGCGACCGGATCCGGTGAGCCCACGTTGCCAGCCCCACTCTGCGACATGGCGACCCCCTCGCCTCGACCGCCTGGCCGTTACGGCCTTTTCGGCTCTCCGGCCAGACTCAACGATCCTTAATTTCGGACAAGATCAGTATCTACCGATCGTCGACGTGGGCAAGCCGGAAGGCCGGGAATCTGCGGCTGATTCTGTGTCCGATTCCGCTTCCGGATGCGTCGTCACGGCCGGGAGAGCGTCCCGCCCTCAGCGGTCGATGCGGGCGATGGCGCACATGATGGGCAGCTTCCTGGCCGCCTCGGGGTCGCCCAGGGACAGCACATTGTCGCCCTCCGCGGTCCCCTTCGGCCGGTCGGGGGCAACCCAGTCCGCTCCGCGGGCGAGGCCGCAGCCCACGAAGGTGAGGTTGTCGAAGAAGCGGCGGATCTCCTCCTCGGTCCGCGGCCGCCCGCTGAGGCTGGCCCGATGGTAGACGGCCCTCATCTGCTCCAACGACTCCTCCTTGAGCCCGTGCGAGAGGACGAGGTAGGAGCCGGAGGGGAGGGCGTCGCAGAGGGTCTTGACACTGTGGTAGGCCTGCTGGTCGTCCTCGATGAAGTGGAGCACGGCGACGAGCAGCAGCGCGATCGGCTGGGAGAAGTCGAGGTGGTCGCGCAGCTCGGGCCGGCCCAGCAGGTCTTCCGGCTCACGCAGGTCGCCGGTGAGGAAGATGGTGTTCGGGTTGTTGGCGAGCAGCGCCTCGGCATGGACCCGCACGAGCGGATCGACGTCGACGTAGACGACCTTGGCGTCCGGGTCGATCGACTGGGCGACCTCGTGCACGTTCTGCTGGGTGGGCAGCCCGGTGCCGATGTCGAGGAACTGGCGCACGCCCGCCTCCTGCGCCAGCCAGCGCACCGACTCGATCAGGAAGTGCCGGTTGAGCCGAGCAAGGAGGTGAACGTCCGGGACTACCTTGAGGACCTGCTCGGCGGTCTGCCTATCGACGGCGTAGTTGTGTTTGCCGCCCAGGTAGTAGTCGTAGATCCGGGCGATGTTCGGCTTGGAGATGTCGATCTCGGGCGACGGCGGCCGCTCCTCGAGTTGGTCGGCGGCCTGGGACGGCCGCCGGTCGTCTGCGGCGACCGGATCCGGTGAATTCACGTCAGCCCCTCTTTGCGACACGGCGACCTCCTCGCCTCGACCGCCGGCCGTGACGGCCTTTCCGGCGTTCCGGCTGGATTTACTGATCCTTGATTCGGACAAGATCAGTATCTACCGATCGCCGACCTGTGCAAGCCAATAGGCCGTGATTCCGCGTTCGATTCTGCGTCCGGATGTGCCGTTACGGCCGGGAGAGCGTCTCGCTCTCAGCGGTCGATGCGCGCTATGGCGCACAGGCCCGGCAGTTTCCGCACCGCTTCGGGATCGCCGATTGATATGCCGTTGTCGCTCTCCGCGATGCCGTACGGCCGGTCCGGGGGAGCCCAGTCCGCGGCGCGGGCGAGGCCGCGGCCCACGAAGGTGAGGCCGTCGAAGAAGCGGCGGATCTCCTCCTCGGTTCGTGGCCGTCCGCTGAGGCCGCCGCGCTGGTAAACCGCGCTCGCCTGATCCGTCGACTCCTCCTTGAGGGCGTGCGAGATGGCGAGGTAGGAGCCGGCGGGGAGGGCGTCGCAGAGGGTCTTGACAGTGGCGTACGCCTGCTGGTCGTCCTCGATGAAGTGGAGCACGGCGACGAGGAGCAGGGCGATCGGCTTGGTGAAGTCGAGGTGGTCGCGCAGTTCGGGCCGGCCCAGCAGCTCCTCGGGCTCGCGCAGGTCGCCGGTGAGGAAGATGGTGTTCGGGTTGGTGGCGAGCAGCGCCTCGGCGTGGACCCGCACGAGCGGGTCGATGTCGACGTAGACGACCTTGGCGTCCGGGTCGATCGACTGGGCGACCTCGTGCACGTTCTGCTGGGTCGGCAGGCCGGAGCCGATGTCGAGGAACTGGCGCACGCCCGCCTCCTGGACCATCCAGCGCACCGACTCGATGAGGAACCGCCGGTTGAGGCGGGCGCCGAGCGGGGCGTCCGGGATCACCTTGAGGACCTGCTCGGCGGTCTGGCGGTCGACGGCGTAGTTGTGTTTTCCGCCCAGGAGGTAGTCGTAGATCCGGGCGATGTGCGGCTTGGTGATGTCGATGTCGGGCGACGGCGGCCGCTCCTCGAGCTGCTCCGCCGCCATCGCCGCATCCCCGGCCGTCGGCTCCGGCGAATCGCCCGTGCGCGCAGCGCTCTGTGACACGACCACCTCCGCCTGCAAAACCCGGCGATAACGATTTTTCTGGCACTTACGCTGAACCGGATAAATCCGGATAGCGCGCGTTGATCAAGTATGTACCGGAGAGTGGGTGTCGTGCAGTCGAATGGGTGGTGCGCCGTATTACGGAAGCGCCCGTGGGGAGAAATGTTCCGCCCCTAATTGGGCGATACTGGCGAATATCGCGTTGGTCGGGCGGCCAAGGAGGGGTGGGGCGGAGCCGGGGTTGCCGTCCGCCCCGCGACGCATCGGCTGCCGTGAGCTATTCGGCCTTCGGCCGGGCCTCGCCGGTCGGGGTGTCGGCCTCCTCGGCGAGGTCGTCGAATTCGCCGTCGAGCACGCCGAGGCGGAACGCCTCCCACTCGGCGGGGGTGAAGTAGAGCTTGGGTCCGTCAGGGTTCTTCGAGTCGCGCATCACGTAGAGACGGTCGTACTCCGCCTTGTGGGCGGCCCCGGCGAGCAGATCGGCCGTCTCCTTGAAGTTGGGGTCGGTCTTGTCGATGACCGTCACCTCGACGCAGTTCGACCCGCTGTGGCTGGACTTCCGCCACCTCACACGGCGTGGCTCGGTGTTCATGCGCGCTCCTCCTCCTTGGGCTGACCGCCCTGTCCGACGGCATGCGAACGAGGCAGCGGATCACCGCGTTCGGCCTGCACGGTCGCCACGTCGCCGCCTCGATTCGTACCGTAGTCCTGATCGACGGGTATAAAGGCCAACTCGCCGTCAACAGGGGATACGAATCGATCCCTCGCGCCGCCGCGAGGGGGCGGGGCCGTCCGCGGTACGGTGGCCGGCCCCGGGCGCGCCGGGTCAGCGGACGATGAACACGCTCGTCAGCGGCGGGCTCGCCGTTCGGAGCCGGGTCGCCGCCGCCCTCACCGCACCCACTGCAGGCGGTGGAACGTCCACCGGGCCCGGCCGCCCGCACGAGCCGTCGCCCACCTCGTACGCGTGCTCGTCGGCCCGCCCCACCGGGCGGCCGCCCGTCCCGCCAACGGGTACGCGCGCCGGGTCCGAGAGCCCTGCTGGAGGTCACCGGCCGCCTCAAGGCCGCCGTCGCCTCCGCCCGCCGCGGGTGGCCGTGAGCCGTACGGCCTAGCGGTCGATGCGGGCGATGCCGCACATCCCCGGCAGGCTCCTGAGTACGGCGGGGTCGCCCAGGGACACGACGTTGTCGCCGTCTGTGGGGCCGGCGGGGCGGCCGGGCGGGGTCCACTCGGAGATGTGGACGAGTCCGCAGCCCACCGGGGTGAGGCCGGTGAAGAAGCCGAGGATCTCCTCCCGGGTCCGTGGATAGACCCCGGAGTTGGCGCGCCGGTAGACCGCGCTGGCCTGCTGTGTCGCCTCCTTCTGGCCCTCTTCGATGAGCCCGTGCGAGATGGCCAGGTAGGAGCCGGAGGGGAGGGCGTCGCAGAGGACCTTGACCACGTCGTAGGCCTGCTGGGTGTCCTCGATGAAGTGGAGGACGGCGACGAGCAGGAGCGCGATCGGCTGGGAGAAGTCGAGGTGCGAGCGGATCTCGGGCCGGTTGAGCAGGTCGTTGGGGTCGCGCAGGTCGGCGGTGAGGAAGATCGTGTTCGGGTTGGTGGCGAGCAGCGCCTCCGCGTGCACACGCACCAGCGGGTCGTTGTCGACGTAGACGACCTTGGCGTTGGGGTCGATGGCCTGGGCGACCTCGTGGACGTTCTGCTGCGTGGGCAGGCCGGAGCCGATGTCGAGGATCTGGCGGATGCCCGCCTCCCGGACGAGCCAGCGCACGGTCTCGATGAGGAACCACCGGTTCATGCGGGCGCCGATCCGGCCTTGCGGCACCAGCTTGAGGGCCTGCTCGGCCGCCTCCCGGTCGACGGCGTAGTTGTGCTTACCGCCCAGGTAGTAGTCGTACATCCGGGCGACGTGCGGTCTGGTGATGTCGATCCCGGGCGCGGGCGGCCGCTCCTCGCCCTGCTCCGCCGCCCGTGCCGCGTCCTCCGCCGCCGGCGAACCGCCCTTGGCTGCGTCGCTCTGCGCCACCACGACCTCCCGGCCTCGCGAACTCCGGCTCACATGGCTCTTCTGTCAGTCCCGACGTATCCGGATAAGCCGGTGATTTCGGGTGGAGATCATTATCCGTCGCCGGGCGGCCCGGTAATGGCAGGACACCTACATCTCGCACTTTTGGCAGTTGTTGCGATTAGAACATGGCCCGCTTAAGTGGTTGATTTGCGTCATAACGGAGTTAAACGGTCTGACCGGGAGATATCGTGCGACTGTGGCCGGAGGGCGACACCCTCCTGGGGCGGCGATGCAGGGCGAGCCGGTCTCGCGTGGCCGATCAGCGCCGTCGAGCAGGCCGCATCCGCGATACCCGCCCAGGCGGCAGCCCGAGCGGGTGCGCCGCTGAACCGGGCGGGTGCGTAGCCTTGGCGGTCCGCACCCGCCCGCGGCGCGTTCTCCGGCCAATGCAGGCCGTCCCGCAGCCGAGCGCCGTGTGCAGGGACCGCTCGCCGCGGCCCACGCCACCGGTCGCTTCCAGGCCGCCCTGGCCGCGGCACGCCGCGCCGAGGGCCGGTCCGTACGGCCTAGCGGTCGATGCGGGCGAGGCCGCACATGCCCGGGAAGTCCTTGAGGGCGGAGGTGTCGCCGATGGCGGTGACCTCGTCGTCTCGCGGCCCGCCGCCGGAGTCGCCGAGGTGCCAGTCGGCGAGCCGGGAGAGGCCGCTGCCGATCAGCGTGCACCCTTCGAAGAACCGGCCGATCTCCTCGGGGGTGCGCAGGGTAAGGCTGCCGGTGGCGCGGTTGTAGGCGGCGTAGCCCTCCGGGTAGGAGTCCGCATCGGGACGCATGGCGTGCGAGATCGCCACGTACGAGCCGGGCGGCAGCGCCTCGTACAGGGCGTCGGTGATCGCGTAGGCCTCGGCGTTGTCCTGGATGAAGTGGAGCACGGCGACGAGCAGCAGCCCGATCGGCTCGCTGAAGTCGAGGTGCTCGCGGATCTCGGGCCGGTCGAGCAGGGCGGTGCCGTCGCGCAGGTCGCCGGTGAGGAAGATCGTGTTGGGATCGGTGGCGAGCAGCGCCTCGGCGTGGACCCGCACCAGCGGGTCGTTGTCGATGTAGACGACGCGCGCGTCCTTGTCGATGGCCTGGGCGACCTCGTGGACGTTCTGCTGGGTGGGCAGGCCGGAGCCGATGTCGAGGAACTGGCGCACGCCCGTCTCGCGCATCATCCAGCGCACCGACTCGATCAGAAAGCGGCGGTTGACCCGCGCCGCGAGCCGTGCGTCCGGCATGGCCTTCAGGACCTGTTCGGCCGCCTGACGGTCGACGGCGTAGTTGTGCTTGCCGCCGAGGAAGAAGTCGTAGATCCGGGCGATGTGCGGCTTGGTGATGTCGATGTCGGGTGCCGGCGGCTGCTCGGCGGGCTCGACGCCCGAGGCGCCCATGCTGCTCGAGTCCTTCAGTGACACGACGACCTCCTCGATGGGGGAGATCCCGGTCGGCGGCCTCCCTCGCCGCGGCCGGGCCGGGTTCGATTGTGTGTCTGCGGCGGTCGGGCGGTGGATGCGCCGGCCGGGCCGTCCGCACCCGCCGCCGTCACGTCAGCCGTCGACGCGGGCCACGCCGCACATCAGCGGGAAGCCCTTCAACGCGGGGATCTCGTCGATGGAGATGACGTCGTCCCCGTACGAGTCGTGCTCGTTGCCGATGGTCCAGTCGGCGATGAGGGAGAGGCCGCTGCCGACCGGGGTGAGCCCCTGGAAGAAGCGGGCGATCTGGTCGCGGGTACGCAGGGTGAGCCCGGTGGCGGTGCGGGTGTTGTAGGTGGCGAGGGTCTCCTTCTGCCCCTCGGTGAGCTGCTCGGGGAGCATGACGTGGGAGAGCACCACGTACGAGCCGGGCGGCAGCGCCTCGCGCAGCGTGTCGGCGATCGCGTATGCCTCGTCGTGGTTCCGGATGAAGTGGAGGACGGCGACGAGCAGCAGCGCGATCGGCTGGGAGAAGTCGAGGTGCTCGCGGATCTCGGGCCGGTCGAGCAGGGCCTTGGGGTCCCGCATGTCGGCCTCGAGGACGATCGTGTTCGGGTCGGTGGCGAGCAGCACGTCGGCGTGGACCCGGACCAGCGGGTCGTTGTCGATGTAGACGACGCGGGCGTTCGGGTCGACGGATTGGGCGACCTCGTGGACGTTCTGCTGGGTGGGCAGGCCGGAGCCGATGTCGAGGAACTGGCGGATGCCCGCCTCCTGGGCGAGCCAGCGCACCGACTTGATCAAAAAGCGGCGGTTCGCCCGGGCGGCGAGCCGTACCTCCGGCGTCGCCTTGAGGGCCGCCTCCGCCGCCTGGCGGTCGGCGGCGTAGTTGTTCTTGCCGCCCAGGAAGTAGTCGTACATCCGGGCGACGTGCGGCTTGCTGATGTCGATGTCGGGTGCCGGCGGCTGCTCGACCTGCTCGGCGCCCAGCGCGCCCGTGCCGCCCGCGTCCTGCTGAGACATGATGACCTCCTCGATGTTTCGGGATCAGGATCGGTGCCTGCCTCGCCCCACCGGGGCCGGGTGTCTCGGCCCGTCTCCGATGGTCGGGCAGCGCCGCCGGCGCGTACGGCGGGTGCCGGACGGGCCGGCCTCGCCCGCCATCGCCGCGGTCAGTGGTCGATGCGGGCCAGGCCGCACATTCCGGGAAAGTCCTTCAATGTGGACATGTCGCCGATGGAGATGACGCCGTCATCTCGCGACTGGCGCACGCCCGCCTCCTGCGCCGTCCAGCGCACCGGCTCGATCAGGAAACGGCGGTTGATCCGGGCCGCGAGCCGGAGCTCCGGTACGGACTTCAGCACCTGTTCGGCCGCCTCGCGGTCGACCGCGTAGTTGAGCTTGCCGCCCAGGAAATAGTCGTAGATGCGGGCGATGTGCGGCTTGGTGATGTCGATCCCGGGCGTGGGCGGCCGCTCGTCGCCGTACGGCTCGGCCACGGTCCGCGGCCGCTCCTCGTGGTCGGCGCCCGATACGCCGATGCCGCCGGCCTCCTGCTGTGACACCACACTCTCCTCGATGTCGACGATCCCGGTCGGTGCTCTCGCTCAACCCGGCCATGCGGGGTGGTCGGCTTGCTCAGCGCTCGATACGGCCCACCCCGCACAGCAGCGGGAAGCCCCGCATCTCGGGGAGCTCGTTGATCGAGACGATCCGGTTCTCCTCGTGATCGACCAGCGGGCCGTGGATGCTCCACTCGGCCATCGGGCTCAGACCGTTGCCGATCATGGTGCACCCCTCGAAGAACCGGGCGATCTCGTCGCGCGTACGCGGCGTGACCCCCGTGTTGGAACGCCGGTAGATGGCGACGGCCTCGTCCAGGGTGTCCGCGATGCTCTCGTCGTGGACACCGTGGGACAGGACCACGTACGAGCCGGACGGCAGGGCGTCGCGGAGGGTCTTCACGACCTTGAGGGCCTGCGCGGTGTCCTCGATGAAGTGGACGATCGAGACGAGGAGCAGCGCGATCGGCTTGGTGAAGTCGAGACGCTCGCGCAGCTCGGGCCGGTTGAGCAGTCCCTCCGGATCGCGCAGGTCGGCCTCGATGACGACGGTGTTGGGCGTCGTGGCCAGCAGCGCGTCGGCGTGCACGCGGACGAGGGGGTCGTTGTCGACGTAGACGACCTTGGCGTTGGGGTCGATGGCCTGGGCGACCTCGTGGACGTTCTGCTGGGTGGGCAGGCCGGAGCCGATGTCGAGGAACTGCCGGATACCGGCCTCCTGGGCCAGCCAGCGCACCGCCTCGATGAGGAACCGCCGGTTCACCCGGGCCGCGGTCCGGACGGTCGGCATCACCTGGAGGAGCTGCGCCGCGGCCTCCCGGTCGGCGGCGTAATTGTGCTTGCCGCCCAGAAAGTAGTCGTATATGCGGGCGACATGCGGTTTCGTGATGTCGATCCCCGGTGCCGGCGGCTGCTCGGCGAAATCGGACGTTGTTCTCATTGAGGGCAGCGGTCCTTCATTGGGGTCGGAACCCGGCAAACCCGAATCGCGCTGCGACACGACGACCTCCCCACCTCCTGGAGGGCTTCGACCAAGGTGGCCATTCCGTCCCGGTCACATTTGGCCACGGCGCCAGCCCTTAATGTTGATCTTCTTTCTACCATCAGGCAGGCACAGTGGAACAATGCGTTGCGAAAGCGTCGTGTTTTCGCGGCACGCGAAAGACCGGACGCGTATGGCGGCCTTGCTGGGTGACCTGCGGGCATGCCCCGTGTCGCAGAATGGCCGCCCTGGCCTGCCGCGATGGCGGTCGGACAGAGTGGGGCGGGCGGCGGGCGGGCGCCCGCCACCTCGGCGGTCGCCGGGCTACTCGGCACGCGACCGAGCCGCGGCCTCGGCCTGTTCGGCGAGGTCGTCGAACTCGCCGTCGATCACGCCGAGCCGGAACGCCTCCCATTCGGCCGGGGTGAAGTAGAGCTTGGGGCCGTCGGGGTTCTTGGAGTCACGGATCACGTAGAGCCGGTCGTGCCCGGCCTTGTGCGGGGCCTCGGCGAACAGGTCTTCCGTTCCCCTGGAGTTGGGGTGCGACTTGTCGATGACCGCGACCTCGATGCAGTCACCGCCGTTGGCGCTGCTGTAGCTGGACTTGCGCCAGACGCCGACCTCGACGCAGTCGCCGCCGTTTGAGCTGCTGCGCCGGGCCTTACGCCACTTAACGCGGCTCAGGTCTCTGTCCATTTGTCCTCCACCACCTTGGCTATCAAGTCTAGGCTCGCGGGCATAGGGAGGGCGAGAGAGCGAATTGACTCGTACATGTTGGCGACCACTTCTACATCGCAATCCCGATCAGTGACATAGCCTTCGCTGATACCGTCCACATAGACGTAGTCGGATTCCCCGGAGAGACTGGCAATTACGAAGGCACCTCCCAGCCCGAGGAGCGCCTGTGCCTCGATGGGAACTACGTGGATGGTGATCCTCGGGCGCTGCGCCGCCTCAATGAGCGCAAGAAGCTGCTTGCGCATGATTTCCTTAGTGCCGACCTGCCGGTAAAGAATCCCCTCGTCCAGCAGCACGATGAATAGCGGCGGCTTCTCCCGCACCAGAATCTCTTGCCGCTGCAGACGTGCAGCGACGATCGTATCGATTTGCTCGGATGTGAGATCGGGGCGCTGAGATATGATCGCCCGAGCGTAGCTCTCCGTCTGGAGCAGCCCTGGGACGAGAAGCGGCTGCCAGGTCTTGAGCGTGTGTGCGGCCTCCTCGATGTCCACCCAGCGGTGGAACCAGACCGGGAACGGCGATTTCCGGGTGAGCGGCCACAGCCGCGTGAGGGCGTCATCCGTGCCGAGGGCGTCGTCGGCGAGCCTGGCGAACTCACGGGTCGGCGGACGCTTGCCGGTCTCGATCGCGCTGATCTGAGACGTGGAGTAGTTGATCTTCTCGGCGAGCTGCTCGATCGTGAGACCCGCTTTAGTGCGGTAGTGCCGCAGCTCTGAGCCGAAGAAGGTGAGCGGGCTCTCGGCCGGGTCGATTTCCCGAGGCGAGGGCATGGGGGAACTCCCTTTGAATCGGGGGCCGTATGCGGTTCCCACCGCTTCCCGTGCGTTCCCTCGCCGCCACCACGGCCCGCCATGCATTCCCGTGCCCGGCAGGCCGTACGGCGGCGCTCTCCGCACCGGCAAAAGCGGTAGCCGTTCGCTTACGAAGCGTAGTTGCCCGACGGCATCCTGGGAGCGCCAACGCCGAGAATTGCCGTCATCCGAGGACGCGTATGCCCTTTTATGTCCCCCAGTCCGAACGCAGGGAGCAGGACCAGCTCAAGCGCCTGGAACGCCTCGGCGACCTCCTCGCCGGCCACGGACTCCGCACCCGCGTGTATCGCCACGTCCGCCTGCGCCTGTTCCAGAACGAGTACAACCCCGTCCGCTGGCGCGAGCCCGTCCTGTCCGTCCATCGCCCCGACCCCGCCCCCTCCACACGCCTGGAGATCACCGTCAGCTCTGGCGATCACCCCTTCCGCGTCACCCCCGCCGGCCGCAGGCCCCGCTGGGCGTACCACGGCGACGACCAGGCCGTGATCTCCTTCGTCCGAGCCGTCCTCAACGCCTGGCCCGACGAACCCAAATCCTTCAACCCACCTCTCACCGACCCGAACGGCTACCCCATCCCAGCCCCAAGACCCGCCGACTGAGCCCGCCGCCCCTCCGCCTCGGGGCGGCGGGCTCCGGCCACCCTGTGCCGAGATCACCCGTAGGCCGCGACAGCCGCGAGAAAGAGCCCGAGAAAGGTCGCCGCAGCGCCCGCACCGGTGAGAACCGCCTGGGCGCTGCCGGCCCCGGCCGCCCGCGCGATCAGGTACGCCCCGCTCGCGACGTTGAGCGCAACCGACATCGCCAGCAGCAGCCCCAAGATCTCCGCGAGACTCACACGCGCCTCCCGTGGTCAACGAGCCGATGGCCGGCCCTTGTCGAGGGCCGCGCCCCATGGACGAAGCCGAGACTGCTTGTCCAACCGGCCGTCCAGCAGGAGTCGCATCGCAGTTTGGACACACGTGATCAGACGGGCTGGTAGTGCATTTAGGGTGAGTGCCCGGGGGCAGCCTGCGGTCCCCGGTGTCCAGGCAAGGGCTGGACACCGCCACATGGGCACGAGCGGCGAAGTGGGCCGAGTGGTGGCAGCGGGTGGGGCGACAGAGGACTTCGCGGAGCTGATCGCAGAGCTGGCGGCGTTCCGCAATGACCGTCTCCAGCGCCGGCCTTCGGACCGCACCCTGGCCAAGGCCGCCGACGTCCGTCCGACCACGGTCGGGGATTGGCTGCGCGGTAGCCGTTTCCCTCAGCAGATCGGGCCACTGTTGCGGGTGGTGCGCGCGGTGCGGGCGCAGGCCGAACGTACAGGGCTTTCCCGCGATCCGGCGGCGGCCTCGTTATTCGACGAGCAACGGTGGCGCGACGCCTACCAGGCCGAGGCCCGCCGCCGCGCGAACGCGACCCGCACCCACGTGCTGGCCGGGCAGGCCCACACCGTGCTGGAGGGGTTACGGCCGGGTCGGCCGCTGACCCAGGTAACCGACCCCTTCCAGCTGGAGGTCCACCGCGCCATCGAGGTCGGCGACGCGACCGGCCTGCCGCAACTGCCGAGATATGTGCCGCGCGAGCATGACCGCCTGCTGCGCAAGGTTGCCGAGCGAGCCGCCTCCGGCACCAGCGCCATCGCCGTCCTGGTCGGCGGCTCCTCCACCGGAAAGACCCGGGCCTGCTGGGAGGCGCTGAACCTGCTACGCGACCGCGACGAGCCGTGGCGCCTCTGGCATCCCATCGACCCCACTCGGCCGGACGCCGTCCTGGCCGACATCGGCAAGGTCGGCCCGTACACCGTGGTGTGGCTGACGAGGCCCAGTTCTACCTCGCCGATGACGCGCTCGGCGAGCGCGTCGCCGCCGGCCTCCGCGAACTGCTGCGCGATCCCGACCGCGGGCCGGTGCTGGTCCTGGCCACGCTGTGGCCGAACCACTGGGCCACGCTGACCACACGCACCGATCCGGACCGGCACGCCCAGGCCCGAGAGCTGTTGGACGGGCACGACATCCGCGTCCCGGACGCGTTCTCCGAGACCGAGCTGAAGGCCCTGGCCGAGCACTCCGCCGAGGACCCTCGCCTGCGTGAGGCCGTCCGGTATGCAGCCGACGGCCAGGTCACCCAATACCTGGCCGGTGTGCCGGTCCTCATGCACCGTTACACCCATGCACCACCGATAACCAAGGCGCTGATCCACGCCGCCATGGACGCCCGGCGCCTCGGCGCGGGCCCGCACCTGCCGCTCGCCCTGCTCGCCGACGCCGCCCCGGGCTACCTCACCGACACCGAGTGGGAGCAGACCGGTGACGACTGGCTGGAACGTGCCCTCGAGTACGTCACGACGCCCTGCAACGGCATCCCCGGCATCCTCATCCCGGTCAAGACCGGAACACCTCGTAACCAGCGCAATCGCCGTGTGGGCACCACCCCCGACCGTACGGCTGCCGCGGACGGACAGGGACCCCGGTACCGGCTGGCCGACTATCTGGAGCAATACGGGCGCCGTTCCCGTTCGGACGAAATCCCTCCGATCGACTTCTGGACCGCAGCCGCCGCCCACGCTCCTCGTGCCGACCAGGCGGCGCTCGGCCGAGCTGCTCTCGAGCGCGGGCTGTACCGCGATGCCGCGCAACTACTGAAGAACGCCGCAGCCCAGGGCGATTCCTCCGCGGGTGCCGCCCTCGTCTCCCTCATGCACGCCGTTCGCCCGACCGATCGCCGCCCCGCCCACTGGGCTGCCACCCAGGTTCCTCTCACCGACGCGGACGGCGTGGCGCGGTTGTTGGACAGTTTGCGGGAGGCAAGGGCGGATGAGCAGGTTGCGGCGTTGCTGGCGCGCGATCCCGCCGCTCAGGTCGACATCGGCGATTCGCGTGATGTGCTCATGCTGATCCGCGGTCTGGAGACGGTCGGAGCGGCTGAGCAGGAGGCCGCCTTATTGAGGCGCGTAGCGGATCGGTCCTTCAGTGGCGCCGCCGAAGTGGCCTGGCAGCTGGACAACCTGCGGGCGATGGGGGCGGATGAGCAGGTTGCGGCGTTGCTGGCGCGCGATCCGGCCGCCCAGATCGACATTCGGGGTGCGTTCGGCCTGACCTGGCTGCTGGATAGCCTGCGGGCGGCGGGAGCGGAAGAGCAGGCCGCTGTGCTGGCCAGGCGGATCGTCGCGGAGTTTGATCTCCGTGACACTTCCGGTGTGGTCTGGCTACTGGAGAGGCTGCGGGCGACAAAGGCGCATGAGCACCTTGCGGCGTTGCTGGCCCGAAACCCGGCGGCTCAGGTGGACATCGGCGATGCCCATGATGTGACCAACCTGCTGGGAAAACTGCGGACCATAGGGGAACACAGGCAGGTGGCCGAACTGGCCGAGCGTATTGCGTCGGATTCGGATCTCGGGAATGCGGCCGCTGTGGCCAAGACGCTGGCCATGCTGCAGGCGTTCGGGGCAGACGAGCAGATCGCGACGCTGCTGTCCCGCAACCCGGCGGCCGAGGTCGAGCTGAGCGACGCCTTCGGCCTGACCAGCCTGTTGGATGGCTTGCGGGCGGCGGGAGCGGAAGAGCAGGCCGTTGCCCTGACCAAGCGGATCGTCACCGAGTTCGAGTTCATCGACCCCTACGGCGTGGCCTGGCTTCTGGGCCGGTTGCACGAGTCAGGGGCGCATGACGCGGTCGCGGCGTTGCTGTCCCGCAACCCGGCGGCTCAAGTCGATCTCGGCGATGCCCTCGGGGTGGCAGAGCTCCTGATCGTCTTGCGTGAGGTGGGGGCGAACGAACAGGTGGCGGCACTGCTGGCCCGTGATCCCGCCGCGAAGGTCTGTTTCGCCAGCTCGCTCGGCGGGATGTTCCACACCCTTCAGGCGTTGGGAGCGGACGAACAAGCGGCCTCACTGATCCAGCGGCTACCCGCCGCGGGCCGGTTCAACGATTTCCTGCAGATCGACGACCATGGGGAGCGGTTCCGGTACGGGCGAGAACCCGATGGAAGCCCGGCCGAACCGTGGAGCTGGGACGACCTACAGTGATCAAACCACCTGACTTCAGCGGCGACCGTATCGAGGCGACGCGGCCACATCCCGCATCGCACCGCGCGGTTCATGACCTCGGCCCTTGCATCGATCTCGCTGCCTGGTTCGACCGGCAGTACTGCCTGACATGGGTCGGCTCCACATCTCTGGCCCATGTGGCGACCCGCTCCGGGGGATCCCTGCTCCCTTAGGCCACGATGACCGTGGAGGAGATCGAAGAAGAGATCGCCGGCGAGGCCTTTGACACGCCCGGGTCCTTGGCGCTCGTGGACAGGCTCGGCGACTGGGCCCTGATAGTCGAGCCGCTCGGCGGCGAGGGAATACGGCCAGAGGCCCTCCATTAGCCTGTCGGTCGATGGAGGGCGAGCATTCAGCGCATTCTCGGACTTCGTTCTCGACGTGCGCGTCGACTACGGGGAGAACGGGGAGCCGGTATCCCTTCCAGCCGATCCGACCTGGGCCCCTTCCACCGCTCGGCGATGACGGCGAGGTGACCGTCCGGAAGGCCGCCGCCCTGGCTTTTGGCGAGCGCATCTCCGGTACCCGTCTCGATGACCTGTGGCTGCGCTCTGCCCATCCGGTGATCGTGATCGTGACCCGGTGCCGAACTTCGTGGTCCCCTGGGATCTGCGGCACCACCCGGCACTTCGCGATGAAGACATAGCGGAGATCCTCGGCGATCTGAATGCGTCCCGCCTGTCGGCCGCCCTGGCGGCGATCGCCCGTACCGCGATCTTCGAATTGCAATGGGATGATGACCTGGCGACCGACGTCATCGAGGCGATCCTGCGGCATCCGAAAGGCGAAAGGGCCGGTCAGGTCAGCGCCCGGCTCCAAGAAATCGCCGCGGATCTCGAAGACGAGGCCAGGGGGACCCGCTGGGGCGTCGTGGCAGGGGCCGACGGCTGGGAGAAAGCTGATCGGCTGTCGCGACAGGCCGAGCTCGTCCGGCTCTTCGGGAGCCTCGTGGAGGCGGATGACATCGATCAGGCGTACGCAGCAGTCATGCCGAGCGTGCTCGATTCAGTGGTCCGCAAACAACAGGCACGGGTGATCGTATTGGTGAACTGCGTGCGCCATATCGCCACCCGGGGAGGGTAGGCGGCCCCGGCGAAGCACGGTTCTTCGTCTGCGGCCGGGTGGAGCCATACGGCCTTGCCGTTCTCGGCTACTGGCCTGGGCGTTGCCGATCCCGGCAGCCTGCGCGATCAGGTACGCCCCGCTCGCGACGTTGAGCGCGACCGACACCGTCGGCAGCAACCCCCGAGAGCTCCGCGAGACTCACACCCCGTGGTCGACGAGCCGCCGGCCGGCCTCGCGGAGGGCCGCGTCGCATGGACGAGGCCGAGACTGCTCGGCCAACCGGCCGTCCAGCAGGAGTCGCATCGCGTTTCGGACACATCCCGGCGCGAAGGCCTGATCACGGATCTAGGGTGAGCATCCGGGGACGGTGTGCCGCCCCCATTGTCCGGACGGACGTTGGACGCCTCCGCGTGTGATGAGCGGGCGAGTGGAACCGGGTGTGATTGCGACCGGTGGAGTGGAAGGGGAATTCGCGGCACTGATCGCCGAGCTGGCCGCGTTCCGCAATGACCGACTCCAACGTCAACCTTCTGACCGCACCATGGCCAAGGCTGCCGGTGTCCGCCCGACCACAGTCGGGGAGTGGCTGCGCGGAGGCCGCTTTCCCCAGCAGATCGATCATTGCTGCGACTGGTGCGTGCGGTACGGGTGCAGGCCGAACGGGCAGGGCTGTCCGGCGACCCGGCAATCGCCTCGTTGTTCGACGAGCAGCGGTGGCGCGACGCCTACGATGCCGAGGCTCGCCGCCGCGCGAACGCGACCCGTACCCACACGCTGGCAGGTCAGGCCCGCACGGTCCTGGAGGAAATGAGGCCCGGCCGCCCGCTGGCGGAGGTGACCGACCCCTTCCAGCTGGAAGTCCACCGTGCCATCGACGTCGGCGACGCGACGAACCTGCCGCAACTGCCGCCGTACGTACCGCGCGAGCATGACCGTCTGCTGCGCAAGGTCGTCGAGCGCGCCGCCTCCGGCACTAGCGCCATCGCCGTTCTGGTCGGCGGTTCCTCCACCGGCAAGACCCGGGCCCGCTGGGAGGCGCTCAACCTGCTCCGCGACCGCGACGAACCGTGGCGCCTCTGGCATCCCATCGACCCCACCCGTCCCGACGCCGCCCTGGCCGACCTGAAACGCGTCGGGCCCTACACCGTGGTGTGGCTCAACGAGGCGCAGTTCTACCTCGCAGACGCCGCCCTCGGCGAACGCGTGGCCGCCGGACTCCGCGAACTGCTGCGCGACCCCCAACGCGGACCCGTCCTCGTACTGGCCACGCTCTGGCCGAACCACTGGGACACCCTGACCACCCGCGGCAACCCGGATAACCACGCCCAGGCTCGGGAATTGCTGGACGGGCACGACATCCGCGTACCAGACGCGTTCACCGGTGCTGACCTGGAGGCGCTGATCGAGCGGAGTGATGAGGATCCACGCCTGCACGAGGCCGCTTAGAACGCCACGGATGGTCGAATCACGCAGTACCTGGCCGGCGTGCCAGTGCTGATGGGTCGCTACACCCATGCCCCGTCCGCGGCCAAGGCATTGATCCACGCCGCCATGGACGCCCGCCGCCTGGGGGCGGGCCCACACCTGCCATTGGCGTTCTTGGCCGCTGCGGCCCCTGGCTACCTCACCGACAGCGAATGGGAGCTGACCGGTCCCGACTGGTTGGAACGCGCCTTGGACTATGTCACAAAGCCCTGCAACGGCATCCCGGGCATCCTGGTCCCGGTTGAAGCGGGTGCGCCTCGCAACCAGCGCAAGCGTCGTGCCGGTACCGGCCCCACCCCGCCCTCGGCAACCGGGCAGGGTTCGCTCTACCGGCTGGCCGACTACCTAGAGCAACACGGGCACCGTACCCACGCCGAAGAGATCCCCCCGATTGATTTCTGGACCGCAGCGTCCACTCACGCCTTCCTCACCGACCAAGCGGCCCTTGGCTACGCCGCCCTCGATCGAGGGCTGTATCGCGATGCGGCTCAGCTGCTGAAGAACGCCGCCGCTCAAGGCGATCCCCACACCGGAGCGGCCCTCGTCTCCCTGATGCGCGGCGTGCACCCACTGACCATCGCGCCGCCCACTGGGTTGTCACTCATGCCCTCCTGAGCGTCCCGTCTGGTGTGGCTTGGCTGTTGGACGGTTTGGCGAGGGTGGGGGCGGATGAGCAGGTCGCGGTGCTGGCGCGGCGAGCCGCTGCGGAGGTCGGTCTCGCCGATCCGTTCGGTGTGGTTCGGCTGTTGGGCGTGTTGGCGAGGGTGGGGGCGGGTGAGCAGGTTGCGGTGCTGGCGGAGCGGGCCGCTGTCGAGGTGGATCTCACCGACCCCTCTGGTGTGGTTCGGCTGTTGGACGGCTTGGCGAGGGTGGGGGCGGATGAGCAGGTTGCGGTGCTGCTTGCGCGTGGTCCGGCCGCTGCGGCCGATCTGAGCGATCCGCTCGGTGCGGCTCGGTTGTTGGACGGCTTGGCGAGGGTGGGAGCGGATTAGCAGGTCGCGGTGGTGGCGGGTCGGCTTCCTCCGGCAGGGCAATTTGCCACGTTCATGCGGCTTGCCGATCACAATGAGCGGTTCAGGTTTGGGCGAGAAACCCGACGGGAGCCCCGCTGAGCCGTGGAGGTGGGACGACCTGAGGTGAAGCCAGAGGGCCGTTCAGCGAGTGACCTGTCGCCGGATCAGAGGCGGATGTGGGGAAGCGTTCCGCCGGAAACGGCGTCACCAGGCGGTGTTCTCCCGCGCACCCCGGCCGCTCTCGAGGGTCAGCCTTTCTCCGCGCCCATCGTGAGGCCGCCGGTCATGAGGCGTTCGCAGGCGAAGAAGATGATCACGATGGGGAGGGTGAGGACGACCGAGCCGGCCATGAGGACGGTGGTGGGGACCTCGATGGCGCCGGCGAGCTGGGAGAGGCCGAGGCTGACGGTCCAGCGGTCGCGGTCCTCGACGAGGAAGAGCAGGGCGAAGAGGAACTCGTTCCAGGCGATCATGAAGACGTACAGGCCGGTGGCCATGAGGGCGGGGAGCGACAGGGGGACGGTGACCCGCCAGATCGTGGCGAGCGGGCCGCAGCCGTCGATCGCGGCGGCCTCCTCGACCGAGCGGGGCACGGTCTCGAAGTAGTTGCGGAGCATGTAGACCGTGACGGGCAGCGTCTGGGAGATGTAGACCAGGGCGAGGCCCGCCAGCGAGCCGCGCAGGCCGAGCAGGCTGAACAGCACGAAGAGCGGGATCGCCAGCACGATCGGCGGGAACAGGTAGACCGCGAGGAACAGGAAGTGGACCTGGCGGCGGCCGAAGAAGCGCAGCCGGGCCACCGCGTACGCGCCCGGGATCGAGATCAGCAGGGTGAGCGCCACGGCCGCCACCGAGACGATCAGGCTGTTGCGGATGAAGACGCCGAAGCCCTGCCCGCCCTCCTCCTCGGGGGTCAGCACCTCGCGGTAGGTGTCGAGGGTGATCTCGCCGGGCGGGACGAGCAGCGCCCCCGGGTCGAGGATGAGCGCCTGCACGTCGCGCAGCGACAGCAGCACCATGTAGCAGAACGGGAACGCGCACCCGACCACCAGGCCCGCGATGGTGAGCGGCCGCAGCAGCCGCAGCGCCGCACGCTCCACCCGGTCGCGGGTCAGGCGGCGGTACGGCCGGCGCGGACGCGGCCGCCGTACGGCCCGCGCAGCACGAGGGCCACCGGTCATTCGGCGCTCCGTTCCGGCCCGGCGAAGAAGCGCAGGTAGACGCCGAGGAACAGGACGAGCACGAGCGCGAGCACCACGGCCTGGGCGGCGGAGGCGCCGATGTCGTCGCGCGCGGTGAGCAGGTTGTAGACGCGGATGCTCACCATCTCGGTGCCCGCGCCGCCGCCGGTGAGCAGGTAGACGTCGTCGAACTTGTTGAACGTGAACACGAACCGCAGCACCGCGAGCAGCGCGATCACCCGGGACAGCTGCGGCAGCGTCACGTACCGGAACCGCTGCAGCGGCGTGGCCCCGTCGACGAGCGCGGCCTCGTGCAGCTCGCGCGGCACCGCCTGGAGCCGGGCGAGCAGGAACAGGAACGCGAACGGGAAGTACCGCCACGCCTCGAACGCGATCACCGTGAGCAGCGCGACCGGCACGGTGACCCCGAGCAGCTCGCCCTTCGCCTGGGTGAGGAACCCGACCGGCCGGTCCCAGCCGAGCAGCCGGACGCCGAGCTCGTTCACGATGCCGTACTGCGGGCTGAGCATCACCTGCCAGACGAACGCGGCGGCCACCACCGGCGCCACGTACGGCAGCAGGATCGCCGCCCGGACCAGGGTGCGGCCGCGCAGCGGGCCGTCGAGCGCGAGCGCGGCGGCCAGCCCGAGCGCGATCGACAGGAACGTGCCCGCCACCGTGTAGACCAGCGTGACCGCGAGGCCGCTCCAGAACCCGGGCTCGCCGAGCACGTACCGGAAGTTGTCGAGCGAGTACCGGCCGAACAGGCCCGTGTAGCGGATGTTGATCAGCCGGGCCTCCTGGAACGCGAGCATGACCGCCCACAGCAGCGGCAGCACGACCACGACGAGCGTGACCACGAGCGTGGGGGAGATCAGCGCCAGCCCGGTCCTGGCCTCCCGCCGCCGCAGGGTACGGCGGCGCCCATCGGCTCCCCGGCTCACTCGCGGATCCCGCGCTTGACCGCCGCCACGTCCCGCTGCGCCTGCGCCGCGGCCTGCCGCGGGGTGAGCGAGCCCTCCACGAGCGCGCTCAGCGCCCGCGGCACCGGCAGCTCGCCCATCACGGCGCCGACGAGCCTGCCGTGCCCCTGCTCGATGCCCCACCGCTCGATGTGGTCGACGCTCGCGCGCAGCCGGTCGAGCAGCTCGCGCGGGTAGACCTCGGCGAGCGGCCGGGTCCGGTCGACGCCCGCGGGCAGGCGGTCCCACGCGTCGGCGAACCGCCGCGGGTCGTCCCGGGTGCCGGTGCGGACCGGGATCTTGCCCTCGGGGGCCATGCCGAGCCACCGCTCGTAGCCCGCGTCCATCATGTACGTGACGAACCGCCGGGCCTTCTCCCGGTCGGCCTCGCGGGTGATCGCCCAGGAGACGATCTCGCCGTACCGGGCGGGCCGGTCGGCGTCGGGGCCGCGCAGGCCGGTGACCACGCCGGTGTGCCGGGCGAGCCAGGCGGGGTCGGCGCGGCACTCGGCGCAGCTCGGCAGCGTGTCGGAGCGCAGCCCGGCGAGCTCGTCGAGGATGAACGACGACCAGATCGCGATCGCCGCCTTCCCGGCGAAGTAGGTGGCCCGCACCGAGTCGACGCTCTGCGTGCCGGGCACCGAGTACCGGCGGGCGAGGTCGGCGTAGAACGCGAACGCCCGCTCGCACCGGGCGTCGCCGATGGTGACCGCCCCGTCCCGGCCGACCAGCGCGCAGCCATTGGCGAGCGCGACGTACTCGAAGGTCTGCGCGGTGAAGGTGTCCCGCGGCCCGACGGCGAGCGCGATGCCCGCCGTGCCGTCCCGGTGCAGCCGGGCCGCGGCGGTGCGCAGCCGCTCGTAGGTGTCGGGCGGGGCGAGTCCGGCGGGGGCGAACAGGTCGGTGCGGTAGAGGATGAGCTGGACCCAGGCGTCGCTCGGGACCGCGAGGAGCCGGCCGTCCGCCGAGCCGAGCTCGAGCGCCCGCCGCAGGAAGGTGTGCCTGCCGAGCTCGTCGACCACCCGGCCGGGGGTCTCGGTGTCGAGCAGGTCGTTCGCCTCCAGCTCCCGCACCGAGGCGAGCGGGAGCGCGCCGATCACGTCCGGGAGCCGCCCGGCCGCCGCCGCGGACCGCACCACCCGGCTGAACTGGTCCTCGGCGACGCCGACGAGCCGTACCCGCACCCCGGTGCGGCGGGTGAAGGCGGCGGCGAGCTCGCGCTGCACGGCCATCCGGTCGGGGAGGTTCTCCTGCGTCCAGACCGTGATCGTGTCGCGGTCCTCGGCCTCCCCGCCGCATGCGGCGGCGAGCACGGCCGCGACGGCCGCCGCGAGCGCGGCGCTGAGTCGTTTCGGCATGCGTCCCCCCGCACACGTCGCCCCAGGCATGAATACCCTCCGTGGGAAACCCATGGCACGGAGTGATCGCCTGGGTGCGCGGTGGGGCGGGAGGACGGCGCCCGGGGCCGCGGCGGGCGACGCCCCGCCCCGCGCGACCGGCCACGGTCGCCCCGCCCCGCGGACGTCCCGCCGCGGTCCGGTGGGCGTGCGCTCACCGGTACGGCACGGCGGGGCGGCCGGGTGCGGAGGGGCCGGGGACGGGGATCAGGACCGCTTCGACCGCTGGGCGAGCCACTCCTCGCGCGTGATCGCGTACTCGACCTCGCCGTGCTCGCTGCCGGGGATCGGCTCGTCCCACTCCAGGTGGAAGGTGCGGACGTGCCGCATGCCGAGCGCGGCCATGGTCGCGCGGGAGCCGGTGTTCACCGCCATCGTCTCGCCGAACACGCGGTTGAGGCCGAGGTCCTCGAAGGCGTACCGGAGCAGCTCCCCGGCGCCCTCGCTGGCGAGCCCCTGCCGCCAGTGGCGGCGCATGATCCGGTAGCCGATCTCGGCCTGGCCCTCCACCGGGCCCTGGTCGGGGCGGTGCGGCGGCTCCAGCGCCCACAGGCCGACGAACTCGCCGTCCACGAACCCGGCCCAGAAGCCGAGGCCGGGGGCGCGCTCGGCGACCGCGAGCCGTTCCCGATGGTCCTTCTCCACCTCCTCGCGGCTGCGGGGGCGGCCGTCGCCGAGCAGCCGCATCACCTTCGGGTCGGCGTCGAGCTCGACCTCGTGCTCCAGATGCTCATCCGACAGCGGGACGAGCTCGATGCGTTGGGTCTTCAGTTTTGCCTGGGCCATACGTCGTATCCTCGCCTACCCGCCCATAGCGGTGGGAGCGGGAAACGAAGGAAGATCGTCATTCCTTCACCCGGCGGCCCGCCCACCCGAGCGCGACCCGCTGGGCGAGCCACCCGAACGCGACGACGGCCGCGCCGAACGCGACGATCAAGGCCGCCAGGAGCCACAGCCGCCCGCCCTCGGCGAGCACGACGGCCTGCGCGTCGGAGATCCCGTTGCGGGCGCAGCCCAGCCCCGCGACCGCCGCGGTGACCCACCTGCCGCCGGTCCGGACCGCCCGCGGCGCGGCGGCGGTCGCCGCGGCCGGTACGGCCAGCAGCGCGAACAGGACCGCGATCGCGATCGTGCCCGGCCAGCTGAACTCCGCCGGATGCCCGACGGCGAGCCCGACCAGGCGCATCAGCACCCGGGTCGCGGCGCCCATCGCCACCCCCGCCACCAGCGCGGCCACCCCGGCCGCCACCGCCATGCGCACCACGCGCCGCTCCCGTACCCGCATCCCCGCTCCTCCCGCCGGCCGGAGCTCCGTTATATCGGCGGCGGGGTCACTCGCGATATGGCAAAAATCGCCGTGCGTCCCGGAGCCGCGCATTCGTCTCGTCCTCCTGGTCGGCCACGGTCGGCGGGATGACGCTGCGCCGGTCCGCGTCGGGGGTGACCGCGTTCCAGGCGCGCCGCGGGTCGGGCACCCGGCGCAGCTGGGCACGGGAGAACCGCAGCACCGGCCTGCCCGGGACGCCGCCCGCCACCTTGATGAGCACCGAGCAGGAGACCGCCACGTCCTCCGGCCCCCGGCGCACCGGGTGGGTGGCGGGCCAGCCCGACCACGCCACGTCGGGCAGCCGCTCGCCGGGCCCGGTCTCCAGCGCACCGGCGATCATGCTCCAGCTGCGGTCCTCCCGGGCGAGCAGCAGCCGCGGGCTGTACGCCAGCCAGCCGGCGTGGGCGGAGACCTCCTGGGCGAGGTGGAACCGCAGCCAGTCGCCCACCGCCACGTCGGTGAGCGGCAGCAGGGCGGGCTCGGTGCGCAGCACGAACGTGGTGTCGTGGTACCCGGGGGTGATCTCCAGGACCTGCTTGGTGATGCCGTCCTCGACCACCGTGTACGCCTCGACCCACGCGTCCCCGCTCTGCCGGCTGATCGACCAGCCGGTGGCGCAGTGCCCCTTCGCGCCCCAGCCGACCATCCCGGACGTGCCGGCGAACGCGCCGTTCGGCAGCAGGTTGCCGGGATCGGTGGGGTCCGTGCCGTACACGTTGTCCGCCCGGATCAGCGTGCGCAGGATCGGCAGCAGCGCCTGCGCCTCCGCCCAGGCGGCGGCCGGGCCGGGGTGCACCCCGTCCGCCGGGGCGACCTCCGGCAGCCAGTCGCCACCCGCGCCGCCGCGCGACCTCGGGTCCTCCAGGTAGACGTTGACGTCGGCGACGAGCACCCGCCCGCCGTGCCGGGCGCGGATCCAGTCGTTCACCCGCCGGCGGGTCGCGTACCGCACGTCCGACGCCTGGTCCGGGGTCGCCCACGCGGAGCGGCCGACCGCGCCGCGCGGCCGGATCGTGGTGACGATCACGATCGCGCCGGTGTCGGTGATCTCGCCGATCTGCCGCCGCAGGTTGTCCTGGATCATGCTCGCGGGCAGGTAGGAGTTGATGTCGTTGGTGCCCACCGACAGCAGCACCACGTCCGGCCGCATCGGGGCGACCTCCTCGGCCCACCGCCGCAGCGTGCCGGGGTTCTCCGGGGTCAGGAAGGTGAGGTGGTCGCCGGCGACCCCGTTGTTCGAGCCGCGGAGGAAGCGGCGGTGCCGGGCGTCCTCCGGATGGTGCCAGACGTCGTCGTTGTACGCCGGGAACAGCGTCTTCACCCAGGTCATCGCGCCCCGGGTACGCCGGTGCAGCTGGGCCGTGTCGCTGACCCGGGCGGACTCGGCGAACTGCGTGATCGAGTCGCCGAGCCGGGCCAGCTTCGGGCGCACCAGCCTGTGACCGTCCGCCGCCGGGAAGCGTTCGGCCGACGCCATGGGCAGGCCGGCCGTGCCGGCCGCGACCCCGGCCGCGAGGGCGTAGCGGAGGACGGCCCGGCGGGGGGTACCGGCCGGGGAGACACGGTCGATCACAGCAGGATCATCCCAGGTCCGCGGAGGTGGTCCGGCCGTTTCCGCGGCAACCGCCCGCGCGGGCGGCCCCGGCCCGTACCGGGGCGCCGCCGGACGGGGCGAAGCGGCCGGTGCGGTACGGCCCGGCGGGCGCGGCGACCCGGGAGATCCCCCGGCATGATCCGGCAAAGAGATGCCCGGTCCACGGTGTATGCCGGATTGATCCCGGATCGCGGGGGTAGCAGGTGGGAGCCGCTCCGACCAGCCGGGAGGGAACTGTGGGCATCGACATCGGACAGAGTCTTGCGGACCTCTGGCGGACGATCGTGCTGTTCGTCCCCAGGCTGGTCGTCTTCGTGCTCATCCTGATCATCGGGTGGATCGTCGCCAAGGTACTCGAGAAGGTCGTCGACAAGGTCCTCGAACGGGTCGGCTTCGATCGCGCCGTGGAGCGCAGCGGCGTCGGCCGCGTGTTCGAGGGCGGCCGGTACGACGCGAGCAGCCTGATCGCGCGCATCGTGTTCTATGCGATCCTCCTGATCACGCTGCAGCTCGCGTTCAGCGTCTTCGGTCCCAACCCGGTCTCGAACCTGCTCACCGCGGTCGTGGCCTGGCTGCCGCTGGCCATCGTCGCGATCATCATTCTGGTGGTCGCGGGGGCGATCGCGGGCGCGGTGAAGGACATCATCACCGGCATGCTCGGCGGCACGTCGTACGGCCGGTGGATCGGCGTGGCGGCCGCCGTGTTCATCTGGGCGCTCGGCATCATCGCCGCGCTCAACCAGGTCGGCATCGCCACCGCCGTCACCACCCCGATCCTGGTGACCGTGCTCGCCACCGTCGGCGCGATCATCGCCATCGGCGTCGGCGGCGGGCTGATCCGGCCCATGCAGCAGCGCTGGGAGCGCTGGCTCGGCCGTATCGAGGAACAGGCGCCGCAGATGCGGGCGCACGCCGAGGCCTACACCCGGGGCCGTCAGGACGCGGCCGAGAACGTCCCCGCCGCGGAGGAGACGCCGGAGACGACCCACACGAGCACCACGCGTCCGGGGACGACCCCGGGGACGCCCGGAGCGACGCGGCGCCCCGGCGGGCGCGGCCCGGGCACCTGAACCAGGGCATCCGTACCAGGGCGGGCATCCGTACCACGGCACCTGTACCAGGGCACCGGACAGGGCACCTGAAAGGGCACCACACCCGCCGCGACCATCCGCCGCTCCTACCGCGACCGGGCCGGAGCCTCCGCACCTCGGGGCTCCGGCCCCGCCATGCCCGGCTCCGCGGCGGCGGGTCAGGCGGGAAGCTCGTCGTCGAGGTAGCCGAGCTCGCGGGCGAGCAGGCAGATCGCGGTGAGGCGGAGGGTGGCGAAGTCGGGCTCGCCGGTGTAGGTCCAGTTGCGCTCGCGCAGCTCGTCGACGAAGCCGAGCAGGTAGTCGCCGAGGGTCTCCTCGGTGATCTCGATCGTCTCGCGCAGGGCCGCCACGTGCTGGTCCACCGCCGCGAGCAGGCCCGGGTGCCGTGGCAGCAGCGCGAGCTGCCGGGCGCCCACGGTCTCCATCACCCAGCGCAGCGGTGCGGCCGACCATCCCTCCGGGTAAAGCACCGGACCACCATAACCGGGAAGACCGTCCTTGACCTGCGCGGGGGCGGGTCCGGCAGGGTCCTCGCCCGGTGGTGCGGCCACGACGCCCGGCGGCGCCGGGCCTTCCGATGCGCCGCCTGCGGCCGGGCCGCCGCACGGCACTTGGTGTGCCGTTTGCACTGTTTGCGGGGTTTTGTACCGATTTGGTAACTTTGGGGGTCATGTGCGGGCCGCCCATGGTCCGCCCGCGTCCGTAGCCCGGAGCGCGTCGTCCACCGGCGACCGGACGACGCCCGGCCGCCGCTTCCGCGCAGCGCGGAGCCGGGACCGCGCACCCACGGCCGATCGCAGCGCCCCGCCTCGCGGGCGGCGCGCGGCCCGCGCCGTAAGCCCGGCAGGCGGCCTGGAAGCCAAGGAGCGAAGCCCCCATGCCCGTGCACATCCCCGGCCGCATCGCCCGTGCCCTGCTCGGCGCCGCCCTCGCCGGCGGCATCGCCACCGCCGCGGCCGTTCCCGCCTCCGCCGCGACCCCCGCGGCCGCCGCGGGAGTCCCGGCCGCGGTCCGCACCCTCACCCCCGCCGACGCCCCGGCCGTGTACGCCCCCGCCGCCTACCTGGTGGACGTCACCGGCGGCCGCGAGCACTACGGCAAGCGGGCCGACGAGCGCCGGCCCGTGGCGAGCCTCACCAAGATGATGACCGCCTACGTGGTGCTCAAGGAGGCGAAGCCCACCGACACGGTCGAGGTCACCGCCGAGGACGTGCGGAACGCGTCGCGCGGCGGCGCCGCCGTCGCCGGCCTTGCGGCGGGCGACCGGCTCACCGTCGAGGACGTGCTGCACGCGCTGCTGCTGCCGTCCGGCGCCGACGCCGCGCACGTGCTCGCCCGCACCTACGGGCCCGGCGTCGACGCGTTCGTCGCCAAGATGAACGCCACGGCCCGCGAGCTCGGCATGCGCGACACCCACTACGTCAACGCCGACGGCATGCCGACGGGCGGCGGCGGGTACTCCACCGCCCGCGACCAGGCCCGGCTCGCCGCCGCCGTGCTCGCCGACCCGACGCTCAAGGCGATCACCTCGACCCGGTACCACGAGGTGCCCGCCACCGCCGAGCACGGCGCCTACTCGTGGCGGAACACCAACCGGCTGCTCGGCGAGCCCGGCGTGATCGGCGTCAAGACCGGCTACACCCGCGCCGCCGGCTACACCCTCGCCTTCGCCGCCGACCGCGGCGGCCGCCGCCTCGTCGGGGTGATCCTCGGCGAGACCAGCTCCGCCCGCCGCTTCGCCACCGCGGGCGCCCTGCTCGACTGGGCCGCGGCCCGGTCCGCCGACCGCTGACCGGCCGTCGCACGGGGTGAAACGACGCGCAACCGGCGGGGCGGAGATCACAACCCCGTGCGTGCCCAGGAGCGTTACCGCCGCGCACCGGGATAGGGATCGAGCCCGCCACGGCACGGGCGTGACGTCCCACGAGAGCGGCGAGGCGGGCCGATGGCCAGAGCGAGCCGATCCCGGGCCGGCCGGGGTACGGCGGGGCGCCACGACCGGATCCCGCGGCCAGCGGGTCTACGCACGGCCGGGGGAGTGGCTCATCGCCGGGGTGGCGTTCGCGCCGTGCCACGGCGACGCGGTCGAGGCGGGCACCACCCGGCTCCCGCCCCGGCCGCGCCGTACCGTGGACCGGCTCGACGGCGGCAACGTGCCGCGCGCGGTCGCGTTCGCCGGCGAGGAGGCGATCCCGCGCCGGGGCCGCGGGCGCGCGGCCGCCTCCCGGCCCGGTCCGCCGCCTGGCGCGGGCCGCGCGACGCGGTCCCCGCCACCGGGCCCTCCGCCGACCCGCCGCCCGCCGGGGCGGGGCCGTACGCTTGCCTCGACGATCACGAGCAAGCGGGCAGGTGGCTGAGATGATCTCGGTTTTCGGCAGCGTCAACATGGACCTCGTCGCCTACGTGGCGACGGCGCCCGGGCGCGGGGAGACCGTCACCGGGCGGGCCTTCCGCATGATCCCCGGCGGCAAGGGCGCCAACCAGGCGATCGCCGCGGCCCGCGCCGGGGCGCCGGTCACCTTCATCGGCGCGGTCGGCGACGACGCGTTCGGGCCGCGGCTGCGCGACACCCTCGTGGCGGCGGGCGTGGAGGTCGGCCACCTGCGCACCGTGCCCGGGCCCTCCGGCATCGCGCACATCGTCGTCGACGACGAGGGCGGCAACTCGATCATCGTCGTGCCCGGCGCCAACGGGCGGATGACCGGGCCCACCGAGGCGGAGCTCGCCGCGATCGCCCGCACCGAGGTGCTGCTGCTCCAGCTCGAGCTGCCGCTCGAGGCGGTGATCGCCGCCGCGCGGGAGGCGAAGACGATCGGCGGCGGCGACGCCGAGCCGTACACGGTCGGCGCCGGGCCCCGGCCACACGCCCGCGACGCGGCGCGGGGCGGCTCGCCGGTCTCGGTGATCCTCACCCCGGCCCCGGCCCGGCCGCTCCCGGACGAGCTGCTCGGCGCCGTCGACGTGCTCGTGCCGAACGAGCACGAGGCCGCCGCGCTCACCGGGATCGCCGACCCCGAGCGCGCCCTCGACGCCCTGCTCGAGCGGGTGCCCGAGGTGGTGATCACCCTCGGCGCCCGGGGCGCGCTGTACGGCTCGCGCGACGGCGAGCGGCTGCACGTGCCCGCCGTCGAGGTCAAGCCGGTCGACACCACCGCCGCGGGCGACACCTTCGCCGGCGCCCTCGCCGTGGCCCGCGCCGAGGGCAGGCCGCCCGCGCAGGCGCTGCGCTTCGCCGCGGCCGCGGCGGCGCTGTCGGTGCAGCGGGAGGGCGCGAGCACCTCCATGCCGAGCCGCGCCGAGATCGAAACGCTGCTCGCCGAGCTTGACCGGAAGCCGGGCGCGCGGAACGCTTGACGACCGTGCACCCTTATGTGATCTTGGACGTCTTCACCGACACGCCCCTGGAGGGCAACGCGCTCGCCGTCTTCCCGGAGGCCGCCGCGATCCCCGCCGCCCGCATGCAGGCGATCGCCCGGGAGATGAACCTGTCGGAGACCGTGTTCATCCTCCCCGCCGAGGGCGACGGCGACGCCCGCATCCGCATCTTCACCCCCGTCGAGGAGCTGCCGTTCGCCGGGCACCCCACCCTCGGCGCCGCCCACCACCTCGCCGAGCGGCTCGGGCGCGACCGGGTGGTGCTCGAGACCGGCGCGGGACCGGTGCCGGTGGCCTTCGAGCGGGACCCGGCCGGGCGGCTCGGCCGCGGGCGGATGCGCCAGCCCATCCCCACCTGGCGGCCGTACGAGCGGGCCGCCGAGGTGCTCGCCGCGCTCGGGGTGGACCGGTCCGAGCTGCCGGTCGAGCAGTACGTCAACGGGCCGCGGTTCGTGTACGTGGTGCTCGACGACCCGGCGCGGGTGGCCGCGCTCCGCCCGGACCTGACCGCGCTCGCCGCGCTGGAGGACGTCGGCGTGTACTGCATCGCGGGCTCGGGGACGCGGTGGAAGGCCCGGTTCTTCGCCCCGGGGATCGGCGTCACCGAGGACCCGGCCACCGGCTCGGCCGCGGGCCCGGCCACGGTCCACCTCGCCCGGCACGGCCGCATCCGCTACGGGGAGGAGATCGAGATCTCCCAGGGCGCGGAGATCAGCCGCCCCTCGACGCTGTACGCCCGGGTGCTGGGGGAGGGCGACCGGATCGACGCGGTCGAGGTCGGCGGCTCGGCCGTACCCGTCGCCCGCGGCGAGCTGCTCGCCTGACCCCGGGTCGCCGGGGACGTCCGGGTGAGTAAAACCCGCGCGCCGGCGGTGGGAGGCCCCGCCGATGGGCAGGTGACCGGGTGTGCCGCCCATCGGGGAGGAGTGCGACATGACGAGGACGACGCGTCGGCCGGCGGCCGAGGCGGTGACCTTCCCCACCGCCCGGCAACGTCCCCTCGACCCGCCCGACGAGCTCGGGCGCTGGCGGCGGGAGGCGCCGCTGCTGCGGCTCGCCTATCCGGACGGGCACCTCGGCTGGCTCGCCACCCGGTTCGCCACCGTGCGGGCCGTGCTCGCCGACCCCAGGTTCAGCAACCGCGCCGAGCTCACCCACGTTCCGGTGGGCCGGTCCGCGCGCGAGCTGTCGTCGCTGCGCTTCCCGCCCGGGATGTTTCTCCGCATGGACCCGCCCGAGCACACCCGGTACCGGCGGCTGCTCGCCGGGCAGTTCACCGTGCGGCGGATGCGGCTGCTGGAGCCGCGGATCGCGCGCCTCGCCGCCGGGCTGCTGGAGGAGATGGCGGCCGCCGGGCCGCCCGCCGACCTGGTGCGGGCGTACGCGCTGCCGCTCCCGTCCCTGGTGATCTGCGAGCTGCTCGGCGTGCCGTACCGGGACCACGACCGGTTCCAGCGGGACTCGGCGACGCTGCTCGGCCTCGAACGCGGCCCCGAGGAGAAGATCGCCGCCCTCGACGGGCTGCTCGCCTACCTCGCCGACCTGGTACGGCACAAGCGGGACGAGCCCGGCGACGACCTGCTCAGCGGGCTCGTCGCCACCGGCGGGCTCACCGAGGAGGAGATGACCGGGGTGGCCTGCCTGCTGCTCGTCGCCGGGCACGAGACCACCGCCAACATGATCGCCCTCGGTACGTTCACCCTGCTGCAGCATCCCGACCGGCTCGCCGCGGTGCGCGACGACCCGGACGTGGCCACGACCGCGGTCGAGGAGCTGCTGCGCTACCTCACCATCGTGCACATCGGGCCGACCCGCACCGCGCTCGAGGACGTCGAGCTGGCGGGGCGGACCATCCGGGCGGGGGAGACGGTCACGGTGTCGCTCGCCGCGGCGAACCGGGACCCGGAGTGGTTCGACCGCCCCGACGAGCTCGACGTGCGCCGCCCGCCGGCGCCGCACCTCGCCTTCGGCCACGGCGTGCACCAGTGCCTGGGGCAGCAGCTCGCCCGGATCGAGCTGCGCATCGCCCTCCCGGCGCTGCTGCGGCGGTTCCCCGGCCTGCGGCTCGCCGTGCCGCCCGGCGAGGTGCCCATGCGCACTGATATGAACATCTATGGGGTGCACCGGCTGCCGGTCACCTGGTGACGATATCGATCAGGAGGCGTGAGTCGATGAAGGTGAGCGCCGACACCGAGGTGTGCATCGCGGCGGGCATGTGCGCGCTGAACGCCCCGGAGGTGTTCGACCAGCACGAGGAGGAGGGCACGGTCGTCCTGCTCGATCCCGAGCCGCCCGCCGAGCTCGCGGACAAGGTCCGCCGGGCCGTGCAGATGTGCCCGTCCGGCGCGCTCAAGCTGCAGGAGTGAGCGCCCCGGCCCCCGGGTCCGCCGGGGGCGGGGCGCTCACAGCCGCAGATCCTCCCAGAGCGAGGCGGCGATCCGGGCACAGGCCACGTCCTGTTCCGGGGAGCCGCCGCTCACGCCGACCCCGCCGATCACGGCGTCGGCGTCCCGCAACGGCACGCCGCCGGGGAGGCACGCGAACCGGAGCGGCAGGCCGTACAGCTCCTCGCCGGGCGCGGTGAGCGGCGCCAGCTCGGCCGTCTCCCGGCCCAGCGCCACCGCCGTGTACGCCTTGGCGGGCGCGAGCTCGGAGCCTCCGATGCCGGCCCCGTCCATCCGCTGGAAGGCGACGAGGTGCCCGCCGCCGTCAACCACGGCCACGGAGACGAGGGCGCCGAGGCGTCGCGCCTCGCGCACGGCGACCTCGCACATCCGCAGCGCGAGCTCGAGGTTCATTGGGCGACCGCCATAGGGCGAAGATTGCCACGACACCGGCCGCTTCGCACCCCGTACCGGCACCCCCGCCGATCTTTCCGGGCGCGGGTACTAGGCTGCTCGCCCGCGAGCGTCCGCAGCGGCGGACCCCGGAGCGAAGGAGGCGGTGTGGCGGGGCGCGACCCGATCGGCGGTGCCGAGGCGACCCGGGACCACGACCTGTCGCGGCGTGAGGTGCTCGCCCGCGTCGAGCGGGTGGCGCGCCGCGCGCTCGCCTGCTACGGGGCCCCGCCCGAGGCCCGGGTGACCCTGATCAACGTCTCGGAGAACGCCACCTTCCGGGTGGACGGCCTGCACCCGGTGAACGGCGCGCGCGGCGCGGACGGGGCGGGGAGCGCGGTGCTGCGGGTGCACCGGCTCGGCTACCACACGCGGGCCGCGATCGAGTCCGAGCTCGCCTGGCTGGAGGCGCTGCGCCGGGACGCCGGGGTGCGCACCCCCGCGGTGCTGCCCGCCCTCGACGGCTCCCGGGTGGTGACCGTGCCCGACCCGGACACCGGCGGCGGCGTGCGGCACTGCGTCATGTTCGAGTTCCTGCCCGGCGCCGAGCCGCCGGAGGAGTGGCTGGTCGCGGGCTTCGAGTCGGTCGGCGCGATCACCGCGCGGATGCACCTGCACGCCCGCTCCTGGCGGCGCCCGCCCGGCTTCACCCGGTTCCACTGGGACTACGACGCCGCGCTCGGCTCGGTGGCCCGCTGGGGCCGGTGGCAGGACGGGGCCGGCGTCGACCGCGAGGCGCACGAGGTGCTCTCCCGGCTCGACGCGGTGCTGCGCGAGCGGCTCGCCCGGTACGGCCGCGGCCCCGGCCGGTACGGGCTGATCCACGCCGACCTGCGGCTCGCCAACCTGCTCGTGGACGGCGACCCCACCGCCGGGGACGCCCCGATCGCGGTGATCGACTTCGACGACTGCGGGTTCGGCTGGTACGTCTACGACCTTGCCGCCGCGCTCAGCTTCATCGAGCACCACCCCCTGGTGCCCGAGATGATCGACTCCTGGGTGCGCGGCTACCGCTCGGTCACCGAGCTCGCCCCCGAGGACGAGGCGGAGATCTGGACGTTCATCCTGTTCCGCCGGCTGCTGCTGGTCGCCTGGATCGGCACCCACGGCGGCGTCGACATCGCCCGCGAGCTCGGCGCCGGGTACACGGCGGGCACCTGCGAGCTCGCCGAGCGGTATCTGTCCGGCGCGCTCCGCTAGCCGCCGGACCCCTCCCGGCGGCCCGGAGAATGTTTCTGGAAATTCTCTGAGAATCGCCCTGAACCGCGATCGCGGCGGTGGCGTATCTCGCGGCGTAAGAGTTCGCGCGGAGCACCGAAACCACGCGCATGTGCACCCTCTCGTGCGAACTGAAAAGCGCATGCCGACGAGACAGGAGGCCTGATGCGGCCACGCATCGTCACGCTCTGCGCTGCGGCACTCGTCCTGGGCATCACCGGCACGGTCCCTGCGCACGCGACAACGGGAGGCACGAGCGGCGGTGCGGCCACGAGCACGCCGCAGACGACCCGCTATGCCGAAATCCCCCTTGTATCGGACATATCAGGCAAGACCAAGGTCACCGATCCCAAGCTCGTCAACCCTTGGGGCATCGCGATCGGCAAGAACCTGATGGTCGCCAACGCGGGCAGCGGCACCGCCACCGCGTACTCCGGCGGCATCGGATCGATCAAGAAGGAGGCGACCGAGGTCGCGATCCCCGGCGGCCGCCCCACCGGCCACGTCGTCAACACCACCGAGGACTTCGTGGTCAAGGGCCCGAACGGCGAGGGCCCGGCGAACTTCATCTTCGCCGGCGCCGGCGGCGTGATCACCGGCTTCAACCCCGAGGCCGACCCGAAGAACGCGATCATCGCGGCGTTCACCCGGCACGCCGACTACAAGGGCCTCGCCCTGATGGAGACGAACCGCGGCAACTTCCTGCTCGCCGCGGACTTCGCCGGCAACCGCATCGACGTCTTCGACCACGACTTCCGGAAGGTCAAGCTGGGCAGCCGCGCGTTCCGCGACCCGCTGCTGCCCAAGAACTACCACGCCTACAACGTCGAGGTCGTCGGCGACGTGGTGATGGTCGCCTACGCGCTGCGCGACCCGAAGACCGGCAAGTCGGTCGCGGGCAAGGGCAAGGGCTTCGTCAGCGCGTTCAGCGCGTCGGGGCGGTTCCTGCGCCGCATGGTGAGCCGCGGCCAGCTCAACGCGCCGTGGGCGATGATCCTCGCGCCGCGGCGGTTCGGCGGCTTCGCCAACGCCCTGCTCGTCGGCAACTTCGGCGACGGGCGGATCAACGCCTACCACCCGCGCACCGGCCGCCACCTCGGCACGCTCCGCCACCCGAACGGCAAGCCGGTCGCGATCGAGGGCCTGTGGGACCTGGAGCGCGGCACCGCCCGGTTCGGCGGCGACGACGCGGTGTGGTACTCGGCCGGCATCCAGAAGGCCAAGCACGGCCTGCTCGGCCTGATCCGGCCGGCCCGCAAGGGCGACCCGGCCGGCGGGAGCACGAGCGCGAGCGGCGGCGGATACTGATCCGGCGCGCCGCCGGCCGGTCCGGACCCGCGCGCCCGGCGGCCGGGTCGGGCGAGCGGCCGCCGGTAGCGGAGGGTGACGCACGACCCCGTGGCCGGCCCTCCGGGCCGGCGTCGGAAAACATTTTCCGCTGCCGGCCGGAAACGAGACGTAAAATACCCGTTGAACCCCGGACCCGCACGCCCTGAAACGCGCTGCCGAAAGCGTTCCCGAATGTTTCCCGAATGCCATTCCATGCTGCGGTCGGGGCCGGGATGAAACGGTCGTACGGCCGTGCCGGAAACGGCCGGCCGGTCATCGGGAGAGACGATCGAGGAGGGATGCCGTAGCGACATAACCGGACTGCTTCGCATCATGCGTCACCGGCACCGGTGCGGGCGGGCCCAGGCGGCGGAGCCGCCGTGCCCGCCCGCCCTGCCGTGCCCGCGCGCCGCGCCGCAGGCCGCTCAGACGGCGCGCGCCGGACGGGTCACAGGTCCGGGAACGGGACGGCGAGCAGCTCGCGGATCCGGTGGCGGGGCAGCTCGACGAGGCGGAGGGCGAGCAGGCCGGGATCCGGGGCGATCCGCTCGACCACGGCGCGGGCCCGGTTGCGGGTGAGGGCCGCGCCGCGGGCGTCGCGGGCGGCCCGGATCAGCGCCTCCCGCCACACGTTGCCGAGCTTGCCGTGGGCCCGGGTGAGCAGGCCGTGGCCCACCAGCGCGGCCGGGTCGGCCGGGTCCGGGCGGACCGCGGTCGCCTCGACGATCGCGAATCGCGGGGCCGGGGTGCTGCGGCGGAACCGCAGCGTGTACTTCGCGGCGACGAGCCCGGCGAGGCCGCGCTGCCCCTCGGCGTTCGCCAGGTCGGGGTGGTTGTTCGGCACGAGCAGGGCGAGCCGGGCGGCGTTCACCGCGAGCAGCGTCCGCAGCAGCCAGGGGCCGGGGTCCTCGGACAGGTCCGCGGCCACGGTCGCGTCCGGCCGGGAGAGGACCTTCCCGGGCGGCCCCTCGGCGAGCAGCGCGCCGAGGTCGACCCGGGCGGCGCCGGCAAGCGCGGGATGCCCGGCCGGAAGACCCGGGCCGGCCACCGCGGTCACCGCG
>Ga0310839_100154_pt1 | contig 64699 bp, 56 predicted proteins | sample SM_ome_7_FD_201305 | JGI IMG/M metagenome (GOLD analysis project Ga0310839, IMG submission 201305) | Sorghum-adapted microbial communities enriched on stacked mutant (SM) sorghum from Joint BioEnergy Institute, Emeryville, California... ...
GGCATCGCCAGCACAAGAGAAGTAAAAAATGCCATCCATACGCTTTTCATGTTTTTTCACTCCTTTTCTTTTTCGTTTCTTCTTCACGGCAACTTAGACTCGCTTAGTTAACAGTTTCCTCGCGTATGCTGCTACCTCTCCTTTCCCACGATCGTTCCTTCCTATTTTTCCCCGTTTTTTGGTCATCATTGCATAAAAAATAAGGAGGCTCGCAAAAAATCGAACCTCCCTATGTTTATTGAGCGAAAACGTTTAGCGAAATTTTTCCTCAATGCGCCGCCCGTAATCGCGCAGTGCCTTTGAGTTTGTTTGTTGCCGTTTTTTCATTAATTCAGCAAAGCGGAGCTGTTTTTCTGTCCATTTTTTCATCAGTTCTTTCTTTTTCTCGTCATCCTCGCAACAGCGAAGCAAATCTTCAAGCGTCATCAGTTCTTTTCGCAATTCCGTCTCTTCCGTCACATACCCAGCGTTTTTCAGCAATAAATACCCGATCCGTAACTCTTCCGGAATGTGGGAAACATCCTCGAGCTCAAGCGGCTTCCCAAAACCAGGCAACTCGTCAAACTCTCCGTTTTTCATCGCTTCACGAATTTTCTCTTCGGCAATGCGCCAAAACCCATCCATTTTACGTCAGCTCCTGTGCCTGCCGCCTCGCATGCTGTTCAGTTAAAAAACGAACAAATTCGCCATACGGAAGCGGCGGGGAAAAGTAATATCCTTGCGCTTCATCACACCGTTTTCCTTGTAAATAGGCCGCTTCGGTCTCTGTTTCTACTCCTTCGGCTAATACTTTTACACCTATATTATGCCCGAGGCGGATAATGGACGGCAAGATGACATCTTTTTTTCCTTGAATATGCTGGACAAATGAACGGTCAATTTTCAGCCGATCGATCGGCAAATCAGTCAAGTAGCTGAGCGAGCTGTAACCGGTGCCGAAATCGTCCATGCTGATCGTCACGCCGAGCGACTTCAGTTTCGACAAAATATCGAATGCATGCTCTGTATCCATCGTCATTCGCTCTGTAATTTCAAGATCTAAATGGTGCGGCGGCAGCCCGGTGTCAGCGAGCAGGCGGGCGAGCTTATCGACAAACCGTCGGCTTTCAAATTCGTACGGCGACAAATTGACAGAGACAGACAAATGGGGAAACTGATCGATCAGCTGTTTCGTTTGCTGGCAGGCGGTGCGAATCACCCATTCGTTGATTCGAATAATCATTCCTGTTTGTTCAGCGATTGGAATAAATAGGGATGGCGGAATGAATCCTTTTTCCGGGTGGCGCCAACGAATAAGCGCTTCCATACCAATGACTTGTCGATCATAAAGCCGAATCTGCGGCTGGTAGTACAGCTCGAACTCTTCCCTTTCAAGCGCACGCCGTAAATCACGTTCCATGGCCATCTTTTCATGCAGCCGGTCAGCCATCGGTTCGTTGAAAAAGAGAAAATCACTCACCACTTTTTCCCTCGCCTCATAGCGAGCAATATCTGCCTTGCGGATTAACGTTTTTGTCTCCTCTCCATCCTTTGGATAGACGCTGATGCCAACGTTTACAGTCACATATAATTCAAGGCCGTTAACAGCAATCGGTTCGTCTGCAACTTCAATCAACCGTTTTGCAGCTTCCTCTGCTTTTTCATTTGAGCTATCTGGCAGCACAGCGATAAATTCATTCCCGCTCCAACGTCCGACCGTTATTCCTTCTTGCTCACTCCAACGACGTGCCAAATGGAGCAACACTTCATCTCCAACGGCATAGCCGTAAAAATCGTTAATCGTCTTAATGCTAGTCACCTCTAAAAGCATAACTGCTGCTTCTCGATGAAATCTTTTTGCATCAGCAAGACGGCGCTCCACTACCTTATACATCGCCTCTTTGTTCGCCAGCCCGGTCAATTCGTCATGGCTGACGATATCGTGCATAGGCTCTTCGTTTTGTTTTTGCGCCGTTAAATCGCGGACGGCGACGACCGTTACTTTTTGCCCTTCATCATCGTAGCAATGCTGAACGATTTCCGCCGGAAACACCGCTCCATCTTTTCGGCGCAGCTCGATTTCAAATCGCTCCACCCCGTTGTTCGAACAACTCGGCCTCATTGATCCGTCGACAACTACATCATTGATTGGCAAGTGAACGAGTTCGCTTTCCCTATAACCAAGCAGACGGCATGCCGCTTCGTTGACCTCGACAATTTTCCCGGAGGCACACACGATGACTCCTTCCATCGTCATTTCTGCCAACTGCCGCAATCGCTGCTCGTTCGCCGCTAGCGTTTTTTTATGGGCGGCCAACACCTTCCGTCCTATTTGTCGATGCAGCACCAACAAATAAATGGAGACGGCAATGAAATAAATCATCATCATGATTGCTGCTGCCTTTTGCCGCTCTTTTTTCAAGCGCCGCTCATATACCTTCGCATCATAATCGATGCCGACGACTGCGTTTACTGTCCCGTCAAGCCCATGAATCGGCATAAATGTGCTGATGCTTTTCCCGGATCCGTCCGCCCTCGGATGCTTTTCCATTGCAAATCGGCCGCGAAACGCTTCCTCTATTTCTGCAAAAGCATGACGGTAAATCGTCCCGGGCGGAACAGCCTGCTCATGTTTTCCGTCGATGCGGCCGCTCCGGCTGCCATCGACCGCTGGAGCCACAACAACATACAACTCGCCGTGCTCGTTCTTTTTTAACGTATATACACTACGCACGAGGCCGTGTTGCTGCCATCGTCCAAGTGCAGCTAGGATCGAATGATACACAGGCAGACGATCCGCGTTTTCATCAAGCTGCTCATGTCCCCTGGCGGCCAAATCACTGGCAATCATGCCGGCGATTTGCTTCGCGCTTTCCTTGTATTCACCATATTCGCGGTTCTCCGCTTCATCAATCCAGGCTATTCCGCCGCCTAAAAGAAAGAGTGAACATATAAAGAAGGCGGCAGTCAGCTTCGGTGCTGCGCTCCATGGTGACAATGCCCCGTGCTGCTTTGCCATCCGATGGGCATACATATAAACAGCACTAGCTGTCAAGAGAACTCCTAATATGTATACAAGATATTCGAATTTATTCGACATCAATCATCACCGTCATAGATTTTTCGACGCGCTTCTTTCATTATAAAGTTAGTTCTCCCAACTCGCTTCCCTCCGCCGTTCCTATTCGTTCGACAACTTCCGACATACACTCAAGCTTACCATAGGACTATAGAACCAAAAAATATGGATATATAAGCACCATATCTCGAAAAGAACACAGAAAAAAGATTAACATAAACCATTATTACTAGGTCTTATGTTTGTAATCTCATTGTAACATTATTTAATTCAACTGTAAAAAACAAGACTGTTTTCCTCTGTTATACTATAGTCAAATGATGTCGAATCGAAAGAGATCTTGTCGGGGGTTTAGGGAAAATGAAAAAATGGCTTACTCTTTTGTCTCTGTCTATGATTGTCCTATTTTCCTCCTTGTTTGTAAACGTTTCTGACACCAGTGCAGCAGCTAATAAAACACGCCTGATCGCTGAAGCCAAAAAGCTCATCGGCACTCCTTATCGGTATGGCGGCACAACACCAAAAGGATTCGATTGCTCCGGGTTTGTTTATTACACACATAAAAAAGTGGGCGTTACTTTGCCCCGTTCTTCCAAAGAAATGTATAAAAAAGGTAAGTATGTACATAAGTCGAATTTAAAACCGGGAGATTTAGTGTTCTTTAACACTTCGAAACGAACAAAAGGCGTTTCCCATGTTGCGATTTACATTGGAAACAACCGAGTCATCCATGCCGTTTCGCGCGGTGTTAAAATTGATAATTTAAACAGCTCCTACTGGAAAACGAAATATGTCGGAGCTAAACGGTTGTAATGGTTTCAGTGAACGAAGAGCTCTCTGTCCTATTAGGCTCGCCTAATAGGCAGGGAGTTTTATTATGGCCAAAAAAAGCGGCTCTCCACAATCGGAGAGCCCAATATATATTCATAGGGGATCGGGGGAATACTTGGAAAACGTTACGCTATTATTCATTTCCTCCCTTTTCGTTTTTTATACATGAAAATAAAAATTTTTTTGCATTCCTTTCCCTATCGTCTGATAAGTGAAGTGAATTCATCCAAAAACAGAGACCGGCTAATTCACGAACCTTGCATGTGCCCGCAACGATGCTTTTCGAAGAATCATAAATATGCCACATAAGCAATTCTCTTGTATGCATCTAACATAACCGTCATAAATCAACGACATATGTCGAATGTTTATAGATGATGATTTGTTGTCCGTTCATCGATTTTTGATAAAGGCAGGTGTTTTCATTGTTCGCTTCCTCAGAGCTGGGCATCGATTTAGGGACAATGAATGTCCGGCTGTTTAGTCAAACGAAGGGGCTTCTTTTTGACGAACCGGCAGCGATCGCCTATAACCGTCAAGCGGACAAGCTGATGGCGATCGGCCAAAAAGCAAAGCAAATGATCGGCAAAGCTCCGGCTCATGTCGAGGTCACCTATCCACTGCGAAATGGCGTTATCGCTGATTTTGACCAAGCAAAAGCGTTGTTGCAACAAGTCTTCAAACAATCCAGCAGACAGCTCGGCCTCTCCTTCAAAAAACCGAGCATCGTTATGAGCGTTCCGTTTCACGCCACCTCCGTCGAACGCCGCTCTTTTTATGAAATCGCCAAACATTGTGGAGCGAAGCATATTCATTTCATCGAAGAGCCAGTCGCAGCGGCTATTGGAGCTGATTTGCCGGTGGGCGAACCTGTCGCCAACGTCATCGTACATTTAGGAGCCGGCAAAACGGAAGCTGCGATTATCTCGTTTGGCGGCGTTGTTGCTTGTCAGTCGCTTCGTATCGGCGGCAACCAGCTTGACGAAGACATTATGCAATATGTTCGCCAACGCTACAATTTGTTAATTGGCGAACAAACAGCTGAACAAGTGAAAATCGAAATTGGCAGTGCTCCGGGAACTAGCTTGACGCAACCGATGACCATTCACGGCCGTGATTTTGTTACTGGATTTCTTAAAGCCGTTTCCCTTGATCCGGCTGAAGTACAACAGGCCATCAAAGAATCGCTTCTGCAAATTGCCGAAGCCATTCGTTCTGTCCTTGAAGAGTGCCCGGCCGAACTAAGCGGCGATATTATCGACCGCGGCATTGTTCTCACTGGAGGAGGAGCCTTGCTTCACGGCATTGAGCAATGGCTAAGTGCTACACTGCACGTGCCGGTGCATGTGGCGCCAAACCCAGCTGAGGCGGTCGCCATCGGCACCGGAAAAGCGTTGCAGGCGATACCGAAACGGCTCAGCACAGCGCTGTAACGAGCTAGGCTCCCTCTAGCCATCGACAAAAAACAAATGGTCGACCACTTGTACGGATGGATACTTTACCATTCATCATGAAAACCCCCGCCATGGACGCGGGGGTTTTCATTTTCATATGAATGAACAGTTGCCTTCGCGCTTTCGTCGCGTTGGAGCCGCCGATCCACACGGAAAGGTTTACACCGACCTCGCATTACGACGTTTGCCGGATGCGTTCTTCCTCTCTTACTGCTTGTGCTCCTTCAGCCGCCTCAAGCAACAAATCCACAATATGGACCGCACGGACGCTTTCTGTCAACCCGGCTCGCTCGATGCCAAGCTTCATTTGCAGCAAACACCCTGGATTCGCGGTGACGATCGTCGTGGCTTTCGTTTGTTTCGCCATTTCCATTTTATAATCTAAAATTTGCATCGACATTTCTGGCTCAACGAGATTGTAAATGCCGGCCGAACCACAGCAGCGATCGGCATCTTTCATTTCACGAAACTCAGCCCCTTCAATCGCTCGCAGCAGGCGGCGCGGAGCTGATGCTGTTTTCATCACGTTTCGCAAATGGCACGAATCTTGGTAGGTGATCGTTTGCGGCGCAACGCGAAGCGGCAGTTGATGAAACTCGAGTTCGACAAGCACTTCAGAGACATCTTTGATCTTCGCGGCAAACGCCGCCGCCCGATCGCACCATTCTGGATCGTCCTTCAGCAAGTGATCGTATTCAAGTAAAAACGCACCACAACCGCCTGCGTTCGTCACAATATAGTCGACGTCCAACTGTTCAAAAGCAGCAATATTTCGTTTCGCTAACTCTTTCGCCATCTCTTTTTCCCCCCCATGACCGTGCAACGCTCCACAGCAACCTTGAGATGGCGGAATGATGACTTCACAGCCGGCGAGCTGCAATAGACGCATCGTCGCATCGTTTGTTGTCATAAACATCGTATCCATCAAACAGCCGGTGAAAAAAGCGACTCGTTTTTTTGCTGGCTCATCCGGATTCAGGCGATGTGGCCGATTTTTCATCTCTTTTGCCGTCGGCACGTCCGGCAGCACGCGCTCCATTTGCCGGAACGATGCCGGCAACAGGCGAAGCAGACCAGTTTTGCGGACAATTGCCCGCAAGCCGGAACGCTGATACCAACCGAGAAATGCGGTCGCCTTTCGCATTCGCTCTTGATATGGAAACAGCCCGGCAAATACAAGCTTGCGCACAAGACGGACGTGAAGCGGCATTCGCTTGTGCTGCGCGATAATATTGCGCGCCTCTTCAAGCAAATGGCCATAGCGGACGCCAGACGGACAAACTTGTTCACATGCCCGGCAGCCTAAACATAAGCTAAGCGACCGCTCGACTTCCTCATCCGGCTCGATCAGCCCATCCACAACTGCTTTCATTAAGGCGATCCGGCCGCGCGGCGACTGGGTTTCTTGCTGTCCGGATTCAATGTATGTTGGACACGACGGCAAACAAAAACCACAGCGCATGCAGTTCATTAATTCATCCTCATCCATCCGTTCTTGAAACGCTTTTTGAATGTGCGCTTGTTCTGTCTTCGTTGTCATCGTGTCACCACCACCCGTTTTCTCGTGCTTTTAGCGAACACTTTGCCCGGATTCATAATGTTGTTCGGGTCGAGCGCCTGTTTGATCGCTTTCATGGCAGCAATGCCAGCCGGTCCAAGCTTCCATTCCAGATACGGTGCTTTCATCGCTCCGACACCGTGTTCACCAGTGATCGTTCCTCCTAATTCAATCGCTTTGGCGAAAATTTCTTCAAACGCTTTTTCTACCCGCTCCATTTCCTCGCGGTTGCGGGCATCGGTCGGACAGGTTGGATGCAAGTTGCCATCGCCAGCATGTCCGAACGTACAAATTTTGAGTTGATATTTCGCTGCGATCTCATTGATGGCTTTCACCATTTTTGCAATTTCCGAACGTGGCACGGTCGCATCTTCTAAAATCGTCGTCGGTTTCAAGCGAGCCAGTGCCGATAACGCCGCTCGTCTCGCTGTCCGCAGCGCCTCAGCCTCTTCCTCTGAGCGGGCAAGTTCAACAGACACAGCTTGCTCTGAGCGGCAAATATCAGCCATCTTTTTCATATCGCGTTCCACGACTTCTTTTGGCCCATCCTGTTCAATGAGCAAAACGGCTTTCACATCGGTCGGCAAACCGATGCGAGCGTAGTCCTCAACAACTTCCAACGTCGGTTGGTCTAAAAACTCAAGCGTTGCGGGGATGATTTGATTGGCAATGATTTTCGATACAGAACGGGCAGCTGCCTCTAAATCTTGGTAAAGAGCAAGCATCGTCTGTTTCGTCTCTGGCATGGGGATCAGTTTCAACGTTGCTTCGGTAACAATGCCAAGCGTCCCTTCCGCTCCGACAAGCAGACGAGTTAAGTCATAGCCAGCCACATCTTTTGCCAGCTTGCCGCCCGTGCGGATGACATCGCCATTTGCCAAGACGACTTCTAATCCGAGTACATAATCGCGTGTCACTCCATATTTGAGACCTCGCAAGCCGCCGGAATTTTCACTAATGTTGCCGCCGATCGTCGAGATTTTCATCGACCCGGGATCTGGTGGATAAAACAACCCTTTTTCCTCAACGGCTCTCATGAGGTCGAGCGTGATCACCCCTGGTTGAACAGTCGCCGTCAAGTTTTCTTCATCAATTTCTAAAATGCGGTTCATATGTTTAAACAGCAGGACGATACCGCCTTCAACTGGACATGTACCCGCACAAAGGTTCGTTCCCGATCCACGCGGTACGATCGGAATTCGATATTCATTGCAAATTTTCGCAATTTCCGCCACCTCTTGTGTATTTCGGGGTGCAACAACTGCATCGGGAAGCGATTGGAACTGTGGCGTCGCATCGTAGGAATAAACGAGCCGCCCAGCCTTCGTATCATCGTAATTTTCCGCTCCGACAATTTGAATCAACCGTTTTTTCGCTTCGTTTGGAATCAACTGTCTCACCTCTTCCAAAGTGGTTGATGCTCATGGACAGCGGAAAAGGGGCCGGGCTTGGCGCCTCTTGCCCACCTTCGCCAAGCCTCGTCCCCCTCCGTTACCGTTATGGAATCATCCATGACAATACCGTCGATTGCAAGTAAACAATAATGCCAATCAAGATGATTAAGAATAAGCTATGTTTGGCTGTGAAGCGGAATAAGTCGGATTCTTTGCCAGTCAAGCCAACGGCTGCACAGGCAACAGCGATCGACTGCGGCGAAATCATTTTCCCGACGACCCCGCCGGACGAGTTGGCTGCCAACGCCAGTACGGGTTCCATGCCAATCGATGTCGCCGTCACTTTTTGCAAGTTGCCGAACAATAAGTTCGACGACGTATCGGAACCGGTAATAAACACGCCTAGCCAACCTAAAAATGGTGAGAAGAAAGGAAAGAGCGGACCTGTTTTCGCCAGCGCCATCCCAAGTGTCGTACTCATGCCCGATGAGTTGGCAATATAGGCAAAGCCAACGACCGAAGCGATGGTGACAATCGGATATTTCAGCTCACTCAGCGTTTCCACAAACGTTTGCGCCCAGTCTTTCCACGAAATGTTAACAATAAACTTCGTCACAACCGCCGCCAGCAAAATAGCCGTTCCCGCTGCACCGAGCAACTCCAGCTTATACACAGCGGCAATTGGTTGGCCATTCGCATCTAAAATTTGGTTGTTCAAGCCCGGTACCGGCGGCGCAAATGTCAAATGCGAGCCGATGATGTTGACAAACTTCAGCAAGCTGTTTGTCCCTTCATAATGACCGGTAAGAGCCGCCTTCACTTGCGGAATGCCCCAAAGCGAGATCAACGCCGTCAGCACGAGAAACGGCGACCACGCCCGGAACACCTCTCCGCTGCTGTGCGTCGCACGAGCCACTTGGCCGGCGACCGCTACCTCCGATTCCGTCGCAAAGCGGAATGTGCTTCGCGGCTTCCAATATTTCAAAAAAACAGCCAACGCGACGATCGAAACGAGCGAAGACAAAATGTCCGGCAGCTCCGGCCCTAAAAAGTTTGACGATAAGTATTGCGTCAACGCAAACGAAACACCAGAAACGATAATCGCTGGCAACACCTCAATGGTTCTTTTCCATCCCGCCATAATCAGTACAAGGTAGAACGGAATGAACACCGATAAAAACGGGAGCTGTCGCCCAACCATTTTCGAAATTTCCATCGCCGGCACGCCGGTCGGCCCTTCCATCGAGATGATCGGAATCCCGACCGCCCCGAACGCGACCGGTGCCGTATTGGCAATCAAACAGATGCCCGCAGCGTAAAGCGGATTAAACCCTAACCCGGCAAGAAGTGCTGCCGAAATCGCTACCGGTGCACCAAACCCGGCTGCCCCTTCCAAAAATGCTCCAAACGAAAAAGCGATGAGCAACGCCTGCAGTCGTCGGTCTTCGGTAAGCGAAACGACGGAGTTACGAATAATGTCAAAATGGCCGGTTTTCACTGTCAGCTTATATAAAAAGACAGACGTAATGATGATCCAACCGATCGGCAACAATCCGTACACCGCGCCTTGCGTCACCGACATGACTGCCTTTCCAGCCGGCATTCTGTAAGCGATTACAGCCAGAACAACTGCAAGCAGCAACGTCGTCAGCCCTGCAACATGCCCTTTCATCCGTTTGACAGCCAACGCCCAAAAGAAATACAAAATCGGAATGAGTGCGACAATGGCCGACAACCATAACTGGTCAGCAATCGGTGTAAAATCTTGCTTCCACTGCATGCGGTTTTCCCCTCCCCTTTGCGACTGGCTTAACGACGTTTATCAATGGTCGGCCTCTCATCTTTTTATTTCACTCTTCCAGTCATCAGATGACCAGATAAGAAACGTCGTCTGTCTCAAATTATAAAAGCGTTTTCTTTAAAAGACAATAGTTGTTTTTAAATTTTTTGAACTTTCTATTCGTTGTGCTCTTCTGCTAGCAACAAATAGCGCTTGTCTCTTACCATGATGCTATATCATAATAGACAGTGCAGAATATGTCTTCCCTACAATCGGGAATCTACTTTATCGTATTGAGGTGGATCCATTGATGTTTAAGCAGATTAAAACAAAAAAAATTTATGAAGAAGTGGCCGAAGCTATTTTCGACATGATTAAAAACGGCGTGCTAAAGCCTGGCGATAAACTCGATTCCGTCCAACAGCTGGCCGAACAGTTTCAAGTCGGACGGGCCGCCATTCGCGAGGCACTCACTGCTTTGAAAGCGATGGGGCTAATCGAACTCAAACAAGGAGAAGGAACGTACGTACGTGAGTTCGATCCGACAATGATGACGTTTCCGTTATCGATTGCCGTCTTAATGAACAAGGAAGATATTTGGCATTTGCTTGAAGTACGCAAGCTTCTTGAGGCAGGCGCCGCCTCGCTCGCTGCTACGAAGCGGACAGACCGTGATCTTAAAGCGATGATGGAAGCCCTTCGGCAAATGAAAGAAGGGATTGGCAGCGATGAGCTTGGCGAGAAAGCAGATTTCGCATTCCATATGGCCATTGCGGCCGCGTCACAAAATCCGATGCTCACAAGCATCATGAACAGCGTATCGGGCATGATCGTCGAAACGATGCGAGAAACCCGCCGCATTTGGCTGTTTTCGAAACAAACGACGACCGAAAAGCTACTTGCTGAACACCAAGCCATTTTCGAAGCCATTCGCGAACAAAATCCAGACGAAGCTCGGACGCGCATGCTTGAGCATTTGACTAATGTCGAAAACGTGTTGTATCGCTACATTCGCACTCAGCAGTCAAACTGAGTGCATTTTTTACAAAAAAGAACTACAAATCTGAAAAAATCATTTATAATAGACATATAGTCATCAGATGACCTGTTCACTCTGCTAGATAAAATAGGAGGGAGAGTAAGTGAAAGTATCGTTATTCGTCACATGCCTCATTGATCTTTTTTATACGAATGTCGGCAAGGCGACCGTCGAACTGCTTGAACGGCTCGGTTGTGAGATTGACTTTCCGGAGGCGCAAACGTGCTGTGGGCAGCCGGCGTATAACAGCGGCTATATCAAAGATGCAAAAGAAGCGATGAAACAAATGATGCGTGCGTTCGCCGATGCGGACTACGTCGTCACCCCGTCCGGTTCGTGTGCAGCAATGTTAAAAGAATATCCACACATCTTCCGTGGTGATCCGGAATGGGAAGAGGAAGCAAAGCGCCTAGCGGCGAAAACATACGAGCTGACGCAATTTCTCGTCAACGTGTTGAGAGTTGAAGATGTCGGTGCCTCACTTCCTGGGCGGGCGACATACCATACGTCTTGTCATATGACGCGGCTCCTTGGCGAAAAAGAAGCCCCACTCCGCCTGTTGGAACATGTCAAAGGACTTGAACTTGTTCCGCTGCCTAACGCTCATCAATGCTGTGGATTCGGCGGCACCTTTTCCGTTAAAATGGGTCCGATTTCTGAACAAATGGTTGATGAAAAAATCGAGCATATCGAAGAAGTGAAGGCCGACTACTTAATCGGCGCCGACTGCGGCTGTTTAATGAACATCGGGGGACGCATCGGACGGGTCGGCAAACCGATTCGCGTCATGCATATCGCCGAAGTATTAAATCATCGCAACTAAAAAAGGGGGGGAACGAAGATGCCAATGAAAATCGAAAACGGGCCGTTTTGGAAACGGGTCGAAGAAAATTTACAAAATGACTTTATGCGCGGGGCAGTCGCTGGCATGCAAGACCGCGGCTATGTGCGGCGGCTTGGCGTCATCGAAGAACTCGGCCATTGGGAGGAGTGGCGCTCGCTCGCTGAACAAATTCGAAAGCATACTCTCGAAAACTTGGACTATTATTTAATGCAGCTCAGTGAAAACGTTGCCAAACGGGGCGGGCATGTCTTTTTCGCCCAGACAGCCGAAGAGGCGAACGATTACATCCGACGCATCGCTTTGGAAAAACAAGCGAAAAAAATTGTCAAATCAAAATCGATGGTGACCGAAGAAATCAACTTAAACCCGGTGCTTGAAGCCATCGGCTGTGACGTCGTCGAAACAGATCTCGGTGAGTACATTTTACAAATTGACGACCATGACCCACCGTCACATATCGTCGGCCCGGCGCTTCATAAAAACAAAGAGCAAATTCGTGACGTCTTCCACCGCAAGCTCGGCTACAATAAGTCGTCCGATCCAGTTGAACTTGCGCGTCATGCTCGTGAAACGCTGCGGCGCGACTATTTAACCGCTGACATCGGCATCACCGGCTGCAACTTCGCCATCGCCGAATCGGGCTCGATCACGCTCGTCACAAACGAAGGCAACGCTGATTTGGTGACGTCTTTGCCCAAAACACAAATCACAGTGATGGGAATGGAGCGGATCGTTCCGACATTCAAGGAAATGGAAGTACTCGTCAGCATGTTGACGCGCAGCGCCGTCGGGCAAAAATTGACAAGCTACATCACTGTCCTCACCGGTCCACGCGAGCAAGGCGACGCCGACGGACCTGAAGAGTTCCATCTTGTCATCGTTGACAACGGACGCTCATCGATCTTAGGTACGGAGTTTCAGCCGGTGCTGCAATGCATCCGTTGCGCCGCCTGTGTCAACGTCTGTCCAGTATACCGCCATATTGGTGGCCATTCATACGGCTCGATTTACTCCGGCCCGATCGGCGCGGTCTTGTCACCACTTTTAGGGGGGTATGACGACTACAAAGAGCTTCCATACGCGTCCTCCCTTTGCGCCGCCTGTACGGAAGTGTGCCCGGTGAAAATTCCACTTCATGAACTGTTGATCAAACATCGCCAAATCATCGTCGAGAGGGAAGGAAAAGCGCCGGTCGCAGAAAAATTGGCAATGAAGGCGTTTCGCCTCGGAACCGCTTCACCGTCATTGTACCGTTTCGGCACGAAATTGGCGCCAAGCGCCTTCGCCCCGTTTGCTGAAGACGGGCGTATCACGAAAGGCCCCGGCCCGCTGAAAGCATGGACGGAAAGCCGCGTGTTTCCCGCACCGAACAACGAACGATTCCGTGACTGGTTCCGCAATCGTCAAAAAGGAGGAAATCCATCATGACGCGTGGTACGATTCAAAACCGTGACGCGTTTTTACAAAATATCGCCAAACGCCTTGGGAGAAGCCCGCGCCTGTCCGGCGTCTCCCAACCACAATGGGATTATGCGCCGCAATGGACAGTGTTCGCCGGCTATAGCCAGGACGACTTATTGTCAGCACTCCGTGAACAGTGCAAACTGATTCATACGGATTATATCGAGACGACAAGCAGCGAACTGGCCGGTGCACTCAAACAACAAGTGGCGGCCTATGGTGGCGGTCCAGTCATCGTTCCCGATGACCCGCGCTTTGCCGAGTACGGGCTATCCGCCTTGCTTCACGACGAATGGCCAGCCGAACAAACCGCCGTTCACGTTTGGAATTCGTCGCTTGGGCGCCAAAATATTGATGCGGCTGAACAGGCAAACGTCGGCATCGCTTTTAGCGAAATCACCCTCGCCGAATCGGGGACGGTCGTGTTGTTTTCCCGTAATGAGCAAGGACGGACCATTCACTTTTTGCCAAAGACGTATATCGCCATCGTTCCAAAAAGCTCTGTCGTGCCGCGCATGACGCAAGCTGCAGCCTACATTCACGAGCAAATCGAAAAAGGCGCCGTCGTTCCATCATGCATCAACTTCATCACCGGCCCGAGCAATTCAGCCGACATTGAAATGAACTTGGTCGTTGGCGTCCACGGGCCAATGAAAGCGGCGTATATCGTCGTCACCGACCGTTGACCAAAACGAAACGGTGCCCCTTTTGAATCGGGCACCGTTCTTTCCTTCAATATTGTCGGCTGACATCGACCACATTGTTAAGCGGTGTACCCGCTTCGATGCAACGAAGCGTGTCTAAAATGCTGCGGACAGCATCTTCGGTCGATGTAAGCGCCGCGATATGAGGCGTGATGAGGACGTTCGGATGCTCCCATAGCGGCGAATGCGGTGGCAGCGGCTCTTCTTCGAACACATCGAGCACAGCGAGACGGATATTTCGGTTCTCCAACGCGCCGACAAGCGCCGTTTCATCGACCGTCGCCCCACGCCCGACATTGATAAAGCCCGCATTGTGGAGACGGGAAAAAAACGTTTCGTCAAAGAGGTGATGTGTTTCCGCTGTTAGCGGAAGCGCGGCGATCACCCAATCCGCCACCGCCAGCGCTTCCTCGGCCTCCTCAGGACGATAAACGGCAGAGAACGGCGCTGACGCTTTCCCGCTTTGCGAGATACCAATGGGAGAAACGCCAAACAGCCGCAGCGTTTCGGCAATGCGCCGGCCGATTTCTCCCGTCCCGTAAATGACGATCCGCTGTTCACCGAGCCGCTTCGGTGCGATCGGCTTCCATTGCCGCTGCTCTTGATACCACGCATAAACGTCATGGCATTGAGCATCACGCAGCAAGTAGCTGAGGCAATATTCCGCGATCTGCTCCCCAAACGTGCCGATTGTCCTTGTCAACAGAACGTTTCGATTCCACTCGCGCCCCCATAAAAACGCATCGACCCCGGCGCCGAGTGAATGCACCCAACGTAAATTGGCCAGCGAAAACGGCCCGGCCGGCTGAAAGCCAATGTACGCATCCGCCCAGACAAAATCATCTGCTTTCAGCTCCTCCTCGGCCACAAAACGATACTCCTTATCCGGCCGCTTGTCCGGAAGAAGGGCAGCGAGTTCATCATAAAGCCGTCCTGTCACGAGAATGCGTCGGATGTCCATCGCTTCCCACCACCTCTTGCGCTACGAAGAAAACATGTTTGCTTAAATGAGCGTCCCCTCTTCACGCTCTGCCTTTTTATTCGCAATGTAACCGGCAGCCAAAACAAAAATCGTCACGCCGGCCGCAACAGCATAAACGAACGGACCGTGCGAAAGATGGAGAAGGTGAAGCACTCCTTCATCCTCCACCATCATCTTTCCGGCCGTCCATGCCAAAATGCCTGACCCAACGTAAGCAATCCACCGGTGTTTTTCCATCACCCGGACGATCGCTTTAGAACCAAAAATCATAATGGGGATGCTGATAGCTACCCCGAGCGCGAGCATGCCAATGTGCCCTTCAGCCGCCCCAGCGACAGCGACAACATTGTCTAGGCTCATCACCGCATCGGCGATAATAATGGTCATGATTGCTTTCAACAATCGATCTGACGCTTGGACATTCGCCTCCTCTTCCCGCTCCACGAGCACTTTATAGGCAATCCATACGAGCAGCACCCCGCCAATGAAGTGAACGAATGGGATGTTGAGCAAAAAGACAATGATGGCCGCAAACAAAATGCGCAGCAACACCGCCCCTGCCGTTCCCCAAATGATCGCCTTGTTCCGTTGGTCTTTCGGCAGCCGGCGCGTCGCCATTGCAATGACGACCGCATTATCCCCCGACAAAATAATATCAATCGCAATAATCTTCCATAACGCCAATAATGCCGCGGCAGAAATTGTCAATGGTCTGTCCACCCTTTCCCCTTTCTTTCTTTTTCATCTTACCGCAAATCGGTGAAAGGGACAACCGTACAATATGCCATGCTACGAGCGGGGGCAAGACATTGCAGCTTTTTTCGGTTCACCAACTTCGAGGAATAGGATGGCTTGGCCGATACATCCTCAAAAAAATGGCAACAGCTCCAGGGGTAGCTGTTTGCCAAGAAAGCGAGAAAAGTTGATTCAAAGTGACAAAGATATATGCACTGCCAGCCTTCTATCATTTTCACTGGCTTGGCGGTGCTAGACCATCAAATCAAACTTTTCGAACCGTAAAAAACTTACGCAGCAGCCACGGCCCTGGGGCAAATCCAAGTGTGAGCTGCCATGCTCCAACGCCGGCAAGTTGAAATTGCCGAGCCAACTTCATTTTCTGTCCCATGCTTCGAACATCTTCAAACCATACTTCGTGAACGTTTCCGAGTGCATCGGTATACCGGAAAAATGGGGATTCATCCGCCAATGAATACTGAATAGGGGATTGATAGCGCATGGCCGTAAGCAGTGCTTCCTGGTTGGAACGCGCTGTAGCGAGCATTCCAGGCTGATACGGGATGATCCAGTCATATCCGTACAGCGGGAGCCCTAGCAAAATTTTTTGGCGGGGGACACGCTCAACAGCAAACTGCAACGTCGCCCTCACCCCACCAATCGGTGCCACCGGGCCAGGCTCGCTTGCCGAATGGTGCCAATCGTATGCCATAATAAACATATAATCAACAACCGTGCCAATGCCGCCATAATCGTACCCCTTTAGCCATGGAATGTCTTCGCTTGTTTTCGCTGGAACAGCGATCGTTACGACGTATCCAGCCGGCTTGAGCCGATCGCGCAGCTGGCGCAGAAAACCAGTGAACAAATCGCGGTCTTCGCCACGAATTTGCTCAAAATCAATATTGACCCCACCATATCCTTTTCGCGACACTAAATAAAAAATGTTTTCAACGAGGTTCGCCCTAGCCTCTCGATTGTTCAACACTTGGCTGACAAGCGTTGGGCTGAACCCCTCCGGCGTTAAATTCGTGATGGCAACAAGCGGCGTCACCCGGTTTCGCCATGCTTCCTCAACAGCAGCCGCATCATTCAATTCATTCACTATATCGCCGCTTGGGGCAAAGTGATATTCAAAAAGGGTGATATACGATGAATACGGAGCAAAATCACGAATAATCGCCCTGTCGGCACTCGGTTCGCGAACGACGTAGTAGCCGAACGTCGTCGCCTGATACCATGAGATATCGGGAATGACGATTTTCATTCCTGGGCGCAGGGCATTTGGATTGACATTAGGATTGGCCGCACGCAATTGTTCAAGCGTGACAAACGACCGCCGGGCAATGGCTGTCAGCGTGTCCCCTGGTTGCACCGTATAGGTGTAAAGTGGGATGAGCAACGCCTGGCCAGGGACGATGTTCGGTTCCACCATCCCGTTGACAAGACGAAGATCTTCCAATGAATAACCGTACCGGCGGCCGATGGAAAACAGCGTATCCCCCGGCTGGACTGTATGAGTAAACATTTTGTATCGCCTCCATTATGACTAGATGCGAAAAATGGCTGACGATATCCTTTACTATATGCTCCAAACCGGAGGACGTATGTTGTCCTATGACTTGTTTTACACGCTCGCTCCGCCGGCCAAACGGTCTCTTATCGCCTGCTGCTTCAACCAAGCATCCACCGCTTCAATATCACGGGAAAACACGCGATCCGCCACAATGGAAGGAACAATGCGGCGCGCCTGATGGTAAAGCTGACTTGTTGACGGTGCCAGCTGATCAATGCCGCGCTCCTCTACCGCCTGTAAAGCGCAAATGAGCTCGATGGCCAATACTTTTCTCACATTCTGCACGATCAGATACGCATGACGGGCAGCAGTCGTTCCCATGCTGACATGGTCTTCTTGGTTGGCCGATGACGGGATGGAATCAACGCTTGCTGGATGGGCCAGCGTCTTGTTTTCTGATACGAGCGAAGCGGCAACGTACTGCATGATCATCGCCCCCGACTGTAGGCCTGGCTCTGGGCTTAAAAACGGCGGCAAGCCTTCGCTAAGCTGCGGATTGACAAGCCGCTCAATACGCCGCTCGCTCATATTGGCCAGTTCCGCCACCGCGATTTTTAACAAATCCATGGCGATCGCAACAGGTTGGCCGTGAAAATTGCCGCCCGAGAGCACGGCTCCGTCCGCAAAAATAAGCGGATTGTCCGTAGCAGCGTTCATTTCGATTTCAAGTGTTTCCTTTACATAGCGAAGCGCTCTGAGCGATGCTCCATGCACTTGCGGAATGCAACGGATCGAGTACGCATCTTGCACGCGCCGCTCTCCTTGCCTTGTGATAAGCTGACTGCCATCTAGATAGCGACGCAGCCGCTCGGCCACCTCCGCCTGCTCTAAAAATCCACGGGCTTCGTGGATGCGGGCATCAAACGCATCGATCACGCCATAAAGCGCCTCGATTGTTAACGCGGCGATCCACTCGCTGTCGTAAGCAAGCTGTTCCGCCTCAAGATAAGCGATCACCCCCATAGCTGTCATCGCCTGCGTACCGTTAATAAGCGCCAACCCCTCCTTCTCTTTCAGAGAGAGCGGAGGAATTCCCGCTTGCGAAAGCGCTTGGATGGCAGGCATCCGCTGCCCTTGGTACATCACCTCCCCTTCACCGACAAGCGCCAACGCCAAATGGGCAAGCGGCGCTAAATCGCCGCTGGCGCCGAGGGAACCTTGCTGCGGAACAATCGGATGGATACCGGAATTAAGAAACGCGAGCAGCCGCTCAATCACCACCGGCCTTATGCCGGAATATCCCTTTAATAAAGCATTCGCCCGTAAAAGAAGCATCGCCCGCACCACTTCCTCGGCAAACGGCTCACCAACTGCGCAAGCGTGCGATCGGAGAAGATTGATTTGCAACTGCTCAAGATCACTTCCATCAATGCGCACATCGGCAAGTTTGCCAAAGCCGGTATTCACGCCATAAATCGTCCTGCCGCTCGCAATCGCCTGTTCCACAGCTGCTCGACTTTTCCGAACCGCTTCCATGCTCTCCAAAGCGGCTGCCACCGGTTCTCTATCATAAATGACGCGTCTTGCCTCGGCAATTGTTAATGAATGCCCAGTCAACACAATCATGACCCCATCTCCCTTCGTTCATATCAAAAAACAAAAAGGAGGCGCCCCGCCGTTTCAGGCAGTATTCGCCTCCTCATGACTCATCGCTCTAGGCTGATCCTACTCTATCTCATTGTCCGAGCCGCCGCACGTCTCCCTTTCCTGCAATCCTATATATGATTGATTCCGAGCCCGACCGCTTCGTGCTCAAGCCCGCGCACCGGAGCGCCGATCGTCCCGTACAATGCGACGGCGATCCATTCCCCTTCTTTTGGCTGTTCATACGGTGTTCCTCGCACAACAGCGAAACGAAGGCCAGCCGTTCTCAACAAATCTCCTAACTCAACCTGCCCCCTCGTCACGCCGTGCACCGCCTCTAAAATGGCATGATACAAAGCATGCATGTCGCGGTATAAACTGCCGTCAACCACTTCATGACGTTTCGCCGCCGTTTCGATCGCTGCGACGATTTTTTGCGGCTCCATCGCCCCGACGCGTCCTTGGCAATAGCGCCAGTTGCTCGCCCGAAGCTCGTCGAGAATTGCTCCTTCCTCTCCTTCGTCAAGCATCGCCAGCAAAAGCGCCTGACGACCAATGCGCACCGATTTTTCTTTCCCCATTTGGTTGCTGCCCCTAATTTCCTCTTTTTTTCTATTGTATGACGGCAAGGAAAACCGAGTCAACACTTTTTCCAAATTTTAACACATTAACTTATTATCATAATAAAGGTCCATCAACATAACATGTGCGTCACAAGTGAGACTATTTTCTAGAGATTAGGAGTATGCCAACGCTCGATTGATTTTTCCTTACAGATGAAGAAGAACGTTTAATTGAAACAGTCAAACATCGTTTTGGTAAAAATCCACAACAACACATAATTTACATTTTATTGAATATGTGATATCATTAAAATATCAAATTAATATGAGTTGAGGGGGACAATCATGAGGGAACAGAAAGCATGGTATATCAATGGTTTTATCGGCATCGGTGGCATCGTTTTGCTTCTCATTGTCGGGTTTTTCTTCCTCGTTCAAGAGCTGTTTTTGCCCGCCATTTTGTTTTTCATCATTGCTGTTTTGCTCGCCACCGGCATCACAATCGTCCATCCCAATCAAGCGAAAGTGCTCACCTTTTTCGGCCGCTATTTTGGCACAATTCGCGACAGCGGGTTGTTTCTCACCGTACCGCTCACAGTCCGGAAAAACGTGTCGCTGCGCGTGCGCAACTTCACCAGCAGCAAACTGAAAGTCAACGACATCCAAGGCAATCCGATCGAAATCGCCGCCGTCGTTGTCTTCCGCGTCATTGACTCAGCCAAAGCAGTGTTTGATGTGGACGATTATGAACAGTTCGTCGAAATTCAAAGCGAAGCGGCCATCCGCCATGTCGCCACGAAATATCCGTACGATACGTTTGAGGACGATAACGAAGTCACGTTGCGCGGCAACGCGGATGTCATTTCTGATGTGCTTGCTGCGGAACTGCAAGAACGTCTGCGCGTTGCTGGGGTCGAAGTGGTTGAAGCACGCCTCACCCACTTAGCCTACTCCCCAGAAATTGCGGGCGCTATGCTCCAACGCCAGCAAGCAGCTGCCATTTTGGCAGCGAGGAAAAAAATCGTCCAGGGAGCCGTCTCCATGGCGCAAATGGCGATTGAACAGCTTGACAAAGAAAACATTTTAGAGTTAGATGATGAACGAAAGGCAGCGATGGTGAATAACTTAATGGTGGCGATCGTCTCCGAACGCGCCACCCAGCCGGTGATCAACACGGGCAGCCTATATTAACGGTTGTGGAGTGCGATGACAAAGAAAAAACAATTTCCTTTACGCATTGACCATGATTTATATGCTGTGTTGGAGCAATGGGCGCAAGACGAGTTTCGTAGTGTCAACAGTCATATCGAGTTTTTGCTGCGGGAAGCAGCAAAGCGAGCCGGACGGCTCGGGAAAAAGAAAACGGATCAACAAAGAAGCTAGCCAACGCCGGCTGGCTTCTTTTGTTTTTCAGTCATGGTCATTTTTTACATAAATATAATGATAGCAGAGCCTTTTTTGAAAGGGAGGGACGAACCGATGCCGCCATTTCGCGCTGAAACAAACGTATTGCTGTCACATCTTCCCGTCTACGCCGCAACTACGGCCGCACCTCCCCATTTTTGCCGTACTGTTCCGCCAGCTATCCATCGCACTAGCCGTTACAAACGATCATCACCGCCGATCATTTCTCCTTCATATGGAGATACCACACAAAGACATAAACAGATATGTGCAAGACGAGAGCAACAAATAGGTGGATTCCACTTTGCGACATTTGCTCGAACGGCTGCGGCTTCATCACGGCAAAAAGCAATCACATCGTTGTCATTAAGGGCAATGGCCCCAATCTCGCCAACTGCAGTCCGGCTCATCTCGAAAGGAGAAAACCAATGGTGGGCAAACAACAACCTTGAACAGTTAACGCGCCTGCTCATCCGCACTCGGAGTGAAACGCTTGTGCCAAAGACAGCTACCATTACGAACGTTTATTGATCGTCACGCTTTACTTTCATCAGCTTAGCCGCCTTTGGTGCAACGCGGAAGGAGGATAAGCATGGAAAGCTACTATGCCGTGCTCGATGCCATGGCCGCTGCGCCGGGCGATGGTGTATTCGCCATCATTATTGACGTCGAAGGTTCAGCCTATCAAAAGGAAGGCACATGGATGTGGATCGAAGCAAGTGGAAAGACAACTGGCTTATTAAGCGGAGGCTGCTTTGAGGAAGCGGTGGCCGCGCACGCCCTCGACGTGCTGTCAAACCGTCAGGCGACGTCCATATCGTTTGACTTGCGCGCCGAAGATGATTGGTCTTGGGGACAAGGGGCTGGTTGCAACGGCCTTGTCCGCATTTGGCTTGAACCGGTGACAAGCAACACCAAACCTGATTGGCTGGCATTGAAACGCTGCCTTGACCGCGGTGAACATGTGTTTATGGCTCGAAGCATTACCGATCCGAGGGAGCAGCCGTTTTTCCAAAGCGAAACGGGGGAGCGCTTCGGCGGCTATTCTTCGCCGCCGAGGCCGGAATGGCTGAAAGAGTTGCATGGCACACCGTTTTTCCGTGGCCGGAACGGTGTGTATGAAACGGAAGAGGACACGTTTTTCATTCAGCATTTTTGGCCAAAACCGCGTCTTACGATTTTCGGCGCCGGTCCCGACGCTCCGCCACTCGTCTCGGCAGCTAAAGCCGCTGGGTTTTCCGTCACGGTCAGCGACTGGCGCCCGGCGTTTTGTCAACCGTCGCACGTGCCGGACGCGGACGCTTGGGTCGTCGGCTTTCCGCATGAAACCATTCCGAAACTTCACCTTACCGAGCGCGACTTTGTCGTTATTATGACTCACCAGTTTGAGCGCGACCGGGAACTTATGAGATGGTTAGCCGACATACCGCTCGCCTACCTCGGCGTGCTTGGACCGCGGCGGCGCACAGACCGACTCTTTCCTTCTGGAACGGCCCCGCCGTTTGTCCGTTCACCAATTGGACTGCCAATTGGAGCGCGCAGCCCGCATGAAATTGCTATAAGCATCACCGCCGAACTAATTAACGTGCTGCGCGGAGGGCCGATGGAGACTGCACGATGAGTGAACTCACGATTGCAGGCATTTACTTGGCCGCTGGGCAGAGTCGGCGGATGGGAACGGATAAACGCGCCTTGCCTTGGGGGGATGGGACGCTTGGGACGGCCGGTCTCAAGGCAGCGCTTCATTCCTGCCTCTCACCTATCATCGTTGTCGTTCCACCAACCGATGCGCTCGTTTGGCTTCCTGACGCGCTGCTAAACCACGACAAATGCCGTCTTGTCCGTTGCGCCGCCTGCCACCGGGGGCAGGCACACTCGCTTGCCTGCGGCTTACAAGAGGCGATTGTTGTAGGGGCGGACGCTGCCGCAGTATTATTGGCAGATCAGCCGTTTGTCACGACAGAAACGCTCGATGCTCTTGCCCGTTTTTATCGCCAGCACCATCCTGATTACGCCGCCTTTTCCCGCTTCGGCACCCCCATGCCTCCAGTCATCTGGGGAAAACAGATGTTTCCTGCCTTATTGGCACTTAGGGGAGATGCTGGCGGGCGCAGGCTGTTTTGTGAGCCCCATTGGCGCGGTCTCTTATACGAAGGCGACGAGTCAATCGGCATGGACATCGACACAAAAGAGGACTATGAGCGTGCTGTCATCTATCGAGAAGTAAAGGAGGGACATTCTCGTGGCCGTCGGTAAAAGCATCATCCGCAAAGAAGCATGGGATAAGGTGACCGGCCGAGCGAAATATACGAACGATTTCAAAGAACAAGGAATGCTTCATGCCAAGCTCGTCACCAGTCCGTACGCTCATGCGCGCATCATCTCCATCGAAACGCACGAAGCGCTTGCCGCTCCCGGCGTTCGCGCCGTCCTGACCGGCAAAGGATTGCCGCTCACAGGCGAAGACATGCGCGACCGCCCGCCGATCGCTGCCGATAAAGTGCGATACTACGGAGAAGTTGTCGCCGTTGTGGTCGCCGATACACTCGTGCAGGCCGAACAGGCGGCCCGCCTCATCCGCGTCGTTTATGAGCCGTTGCCAGCAGTCGGCTCGCCGCGCGAAGCACTGAAAGAAGGCGCTCCCTTGCTTCACGAAGAGCTCGACCGTTATGAAAGAAATAAGACGACCTACCCTGAGCCAGGGACAAACATCGCCCATCGGACCAAAATCCGCAAAGGCGACATTAAACAAGGGTTTGCCGAAAGCGACGTCATCATCGAAACGAGTGTATCATTCGCCCCGTCCGACCACGTGGCAATGGAAACGCGTTGCGCCACAGCAGAAATTTGGCCGGACGGCTCGATCCATATCTCTGCCTCCTCGCAGTCACCATTTATGATCAAGAGGCTCATTCATACGTATTTTGGCGAAGAAGCCGGCAAAATCGTCGTTCATACGCCGCTTGTCGGCGGTGCCTACGGCGGCAAGGCGCCCGTGCAGCTTGAACTGCTCGCCTACCTCGCCACAAAAGCGGTCGGCGGCCGGAAAGTGAGCGTCTGGAACAACCGCGAATGTGACATGGTCACCTCGCCTGTCCATATCGGCTTAGAAGCAACGGTCAAAATCGGCGCGACAAAAGACGGTGTTTTCAAAGCGATGGAAATTGTCTTTTTGTTTGACGGAGGTGCTTACTCCGACAAAGCGATCGACGTCAGCCGTGCCGCAGCTGTCGATTGTACTGGCCCATACCACGTCGAACATGTCTGGTGCGACTCACTTTGTGTCTATACGAACCGGCCGTATGCAACACCGTTCCGCAGTTTCGGCCATTGTGAGCAGTCGTTTGCCGTTGAACGAGCCATCGACGAATTGGCAAAAGTTCTTCAGCTTGACCCATGGGACGTGCGACGCAAAAACGCCATCCGCCCGGGGCATACGACCCCGACACAAGTACGGCTCACAAAAAGCAATGTAGGGGATATGCCCGCTTGCCTCGATCGACTACGGGAGTTGATGCGCTGGGATGAATGGCAGCGCATCGAGCTTGACGCCTATACCGTACGAGCAAAAGGCATCAGCGGTGGTTGGAAAACGTCAACGATCGACACGGACTCAAGCTCCGGCGTCATTTTAACATTCAATTCCGACGGCAGCGTCAACGTCATCTCCGGCGTCGTCGAAATCGGCACAGGCACGAAAACAGTGCTCGCGCAAATCGTGGCCGAGCGGCTAAAAATGAATGTGGACGACGTTCATGTCAAAATGGACATCGATACACAAACGACACCAGAACATTGGAAAACGGTCGCTAGCCGTGGGACATTTATGGCCGGGCGTGCAGCCTTAGCCGCCGCCGATGATGCCATTCGCCAGCTGAAAGAGATCGCCGCCTGCGTACTGCGGGTTACTCCTGACGATTTAGAAGTTGGCTTCGGACGTGTCTTTTTACGCGATGATCCGGCCATTTTCATTCCAGTGAAAGACATTGCCTACGGCTACAAGTTTCCGAACGGCAACGCCATCGGCGGACAAGTGATCGGGCGCGGCCATTATATTTTACGCCGCTTGACTCCGCTTGACCCGGAAACCGGCGCCGGAAAACCGGGACCGGAGTGGGGCGTATGCGCTGAAGGGGTCGAAGTGGAGTTCAACCGTCGCGACTACACGTACCGCATTGTGAAAGCGTACGCGGTCATCGATGCCGGCAAAGTGCTCAACCCGAAAGCGGCACTCGGTCAAGCGATGGGAGCGATGAGCATGGGTCTGAGCTTTGCCAGCCGAGAAGGATTTCTTTTTGATGAAGCGCAGCGTGTCTTAAATCCGCAGCTGCGCACGTACCGGCCGATCCACTTCGGAGAACATCCCACATACATCGTGGAGTTTATCGAGACCCCACAAATCGACGCTCCGTACGGTGCGCGCGGCATCGGTGAACATGGCTTGCTCGGCATGCCCGCTGCTTTGGCAAACGCCTTATCGCTTGCTGCTGGTGTGCCGCTAAACGAACTGCCGCTTGTTCCCGAACTCATTTGGCGGAAACAGAAAGGAGACAGCTATGGTTCCCTTTGAATTTGCCTACTATCGTCCACAGTCGATCGCTGAAGCGGTGGCGATGTTTATAGAACTGGAACAAAAAGGGAAACGACCACTATATTATGGCGGGGGCACGGAAATCATCACCCTATCCCGCCTCGGTCTCGTTTCTACCGCCGCCGTCATTGACATGAAAGCCATTCCTGAATGCCGTGTGCTTGACGCCGACAGCGATCCTCTCGTGCTCGGGGCGGCGCTGTCGCTCACCGAACTCGTGGAAGCGAACCCGTTTCCTTTGTTGACCAAAGCAGCGAAAGAAGTCGCTGACCGGACGGCGCGCAACCAAATTACGCTCGGCGGCAACCTATGCGGGCAAATTTTTTACCGCGAAACAGCGCTCGCGCTGCTCGTCGCTGAGGCAGACATCGTCATCGCTGGCCCAAACGGCGTCCGTCAGTCCCGTATCAATGACTTGTTTCATCAACATCTGCAGCTAAGTCGCGGCGAATTTGTCGTTCAAATAAAAGTGCGCCGCTTCGCTGTGGAACTTCCTCACTTTCACCACAAGCGCCGCAAGCAAGGTGAAATCGGCTATCCGCTTGTCACCATTGCGGCGCTAAAAAAAGACGAAACCATTCACGCTGCCTTTAGCGGCGTCTGTCCGTTCCCGTTCCGTTCGGCTAAAGTTGAGGCTCATCTAAATGACCGAAGACGCCCCGCGACAGAACGGATTCAGGCGGCAGTCAACGCCTTCCCACGCCCGATTTTGCATGATATTGAAGGCTCAGCAGACTATCGACTGTTTGTTGCCGCTCAGCTACTTGAAGACGCACTTCGCGAGTTAGGGGAAACCATCTAGACGGGAGGTCAACATACGGACATGGAAGAAACGACCAAATGTGAGCTCGTGTTGCACATTAACGGAGAACAACGAACGGTCATCACCCGTCAAGCCGAAACACTACTATTCGTCTTGCGGGACGAGCTCGGACTGACCGGGACCAAACCCGGCTGTTTAAATGGCGACTGCGGTGCCTGTACTGTCTTAGTCAACGGCACACCAATCAAATCGTGCATGATGCTTGCTATTGAGACTGTTGGTAAAGAAATTACCACAATCGAGGGGCTCCGCGATACTCCTATTCAGCACGCCTTTGTCCGTCACTTCGCCTTTCAATGCGGCTATTGCACGCCTGGCTTTATTATGAACATCCATGCGCTCATCGAGCAGCATCCAAACGCTGATCAGTCAACGATTCAAGAATGGCTGCAGTCAAATATTTGTCGCTGCACGAGCTATCAAGAAATCGAGGCGGCGGTGAAAGAAGCGCTTCAAGCCAAAAAAACGGACATACAGCCCTCACATAACCGGATATCCCGAGTCTAGCAGGGATATCCTTTTTTGTGCGATGATTTTTCCATCCCATTCCAAATACCTATTGACAAAAATATAACGTTCACGTTAACGTTATATCTGTAGAAAACACCGTGTATCGCGATCACGCGAAAGTGAGGGCCCAGGATGGAACGATTGAAAATTGATGACGTCGCCAAAGCGACCGGCTTAACAAAGCGGGCGATCCGCTATTATGAAGAAATCGGCTTGATCAAGCCGCCGGCACGGAGTGAGGGCGGCACACGCCTTTATACGCAGGAAGATATCGAGCAGCTGAAAAACATCGTCGCCGCCCGCGAAGTGCTCGGTTTTTCGCTGCAGGAGTTACAGCACTTTTTAACATTGAAAGAAAAAATTGAGACGCATCGAGCAGAATACCGCCAAGCCATCGTTAGCAGCGAACAGCAGCGTGAACTCGAACAAATGGCCGCCGGGTTGCACCAACAAATTGCCATGCTTGATGACAAAATGAAGAAAATGGCGACACTGAAACAAGAACTGAAACAAATGGCAGAGCAAATAGACGCCATTCTAGAAGAGAGGAGAGAAGAATAGTGGAGGAAAGAAAACAAACACGGGCGCGCTGGATTACCGTTGCCGCCGCCTTTTTGGCGTTTATGGGTATCGGGGTCGTCGATCCGATTTTGCCGGTCATCGCCGAAAGCATCGGCGCGACCCACTGGCAAGTGGAAATGTTGTTTACCGCCTATATTTTTACGATGGCGGTCATGATGATTCCCGTTGGACTTGTCGTCAGCCGCGTTGGTGATAAACAAATGATGGTGATCGGACTTGGCCTTGTCACGATTTTCTCATTATTGTGCGGTTTTGCCGCCGACATCCCACAACTGTCGATCTTCCGCGCCGGTTGGGGGCTTGGCAATGCCACCTTTTTTGCAACGGCTATGACACTGTTAATCGCTTTGACGCCGCAGGCAAGCACCGCTGTCGGCTTGTATGAGGCGGCGATCGGCCTCGGCATGGCCGGTGGTCCGCTCATCGGTGGACTGCTGGGCCAACATTCATGGCGCTACCCGTTTATCGGCACAAGCGTGCTCATTTTTATCGCCTTTTTGCTTGTCGCATTTTTTGTGTATGATCCAAACAAAGGAAAACCGAAAAAAGCAGTCGGATGGCAGGAAATGCGGCATCTGCTCGCCTTTCCGCCGTTTTTAAAAGGGGCGATCGGCGGGATGCTTTATTATTACGGCTTTTTCGTTGTTTTGGCCTATTCGCCTCTGGTCATTAAGTTATCGGCGATTCAAATCGGTCTTGTCTTTTTCGGCTGGGGGCTTTGCCTCGCCTACGGATCGGCAGCGTTGGCCCACCGACTTGAAACAAAATACGAACCGAAACAAATATTGCCTTACAGCTTATTGCTGTTTGCCGTTTTATTGCTGCTTTTAGCGGTCGCTGAACAAACATGGTTCATGATCGTCCTTATCATTTTGTCGGGCCTTGTATCCGGCTTAAACAACGCCTTGTTTACAGGCTATGTGATGGAAACATCGCCGTATGAACGCGGCGTCACTTCCGGCATGTACAACTTCGTTCGCTGGATGGGGGCGGCCATCGCTCCGGTGCTATCTGGCGTCATCGGTCACGCCGTTTCCGCAAAGGCGCCGTTTATGATCGCCATGGCGCTGTCGCTTGTTGCATTCCTTTTCCTTGCCTGGCGCAAACGGGAGCCATCGGCAACGAAAACTGTATAAAAGCAACCGTTGCGGACAAAACGAAAACACGCCCGTTTCTCGGTGAGAAACAGGCGTGTTTTTATTCGGATCATTGTCATCATCTCTTATCATCACTCTATGATGCTTTTTTCATAAGCGAACCGTTTTCTTCTCGTTAATCACCACTCCTCGTTTTTTCATTTCGTCGATGTACACATTCCCGGGAACGATTTGCTCAGGCGGATAGACGCCGCGTTTCGTAATCAGCCCTCGGCCGATAAGCTGGGCGACGACGGAAATCGTATAAGCGGTCGTGCGCGCCATCGCCGTCACCTTACGTTCGCTATCGTTGAACGTGATCGTTTCATATTCAAACACCGTTTCTTTTCCGTCTTTCCGTCCACCGACAATCACCCGAAGCAAGACGACATCATCTTTACCTCTTAAATCAAGCATCGGAGTCAATACCGCAAGCAGCACGTCACGCGGTTTAACTTTGTGGCCGCCTACTTCCACCTCGACATCGTTGCGCGTCAAATTCAAGTCAACGAGGAGCTTGAATTTTTCCGCATGGCCACGATAGCGGATCGTTTTATATTCAAGCCGTTTCAAATTCGGAAACGAGCGTGACAGCGTCGACGTCCCTCCTGATGTATGAAACGCTTCAAGCGGGCCGAACCGTTCGAAATAAATCGGTTCAACCTCAGACAGAGATGGCACTTCTTGCTTTTTACCATCGCGAATAATTAAAGACGGATCGGTGTAATGGTCGAGAAGCCCTTCTAACGAAAACACATGGTTATACTCAAGCGGCGGTTCGGGCTGAACGGGAATGCCGCCGACGTACAGTTGGATGGATTCAACCTCATCGAGCTGATTTGCCCCGTAACCGGATAAAATGTTGATCATTCCTGGGGCGACGCCCAGATCGGGGATGATCGTCACCCCAGCTTTCTGGGCTTGGTCATGGAGTTCAAGCACCCGGTCGGTAATATGGCCGATATGCCCCCCTAAATCGACAGAATGGACGCCTGTGGCAATCGCCGTTTTCGCCACTGTTTCGTTAAACCGGTAAAACAAGGCGTTGACGACCACATCATGTCCTTTCATTAAGGTGGACAGCTGCTGTTGATCCCCAGCATCCACCCGCAAGGCAACAAGTTTCTCAGACTGAAGGTGGCGTACCGTCTGCTCTGCCTTGGCCAAATCGACATCAGCCAGCGTCACTGCCTCAACGTCTTCACTTTGCACTAAATCGCGTGCAGCTTCTTTCCCCATCAGCCCCGCACCAAGCACGAGCACCTTCACCATTCATCCCCTCCTCTATCACGGATTCTTTTCCATCTGCTTACATGACTGCTGCTTTTGTTCGTCTTTATCGCAGCTACTGCTTTCATTCACCATCAATGTTTGGCGTTGATGCTCACTTCTCTTTCACTAACTATAAAGACGACTGAACAGTTCAATCATCCGTATCGATTTGTGCCCGTTGCAGCTTGCCACTGAAATCGACATAAATGCTTCTCCATTCAGTGAATACATCAAGCGCAGCGACGCCGGAATCACGGTGACCGTTTCCTGTCCCCTTTGTGCCGCCAAACGGCAAATGAATTTCTGCACCCGTTGTCCCTGCATTGACATACACAATGCCGGTATCCAAATCGCGCATCGCCCGGAACACATTGTTGACATCACGAGTGAAAATAGCGCTGGACAATCCGTAGTCGACACAATTGTTAACAGCGATCGCTTCATCCAAACTGCGGACGGAAATGATCGACACAACCGGGCCGAAAATTTCTTCGCGGGCGATACGCATGTCGGGCGTGACGTCAGTGAAAATCGTCGGTGCGTAATAAAAGCCGCGTGCATAGTCTCCATCGCTCAATATATGGCCGCCAACAAGCAGTTTCGCTCCTTCTTCTCGGCCGATGTGCACATAGCGTTCGATTTTTTGCAGCGCTTCTTCATGGATAACCGGACCAACTTTGACCGTTTCATCCAGCCCGTCACCGATTTTCAACGTCTTCACCGCTTCAAGCAGACGCCACTCGAGCTCTTGTTTCACCCGCTCATGGACAATAACTCGGCTGCACGCCGTGCACCGCTGCCCCGATGTGCCGAACGCACTCCAAACAATACCGTCAACCGCCAACGTCAAATCTGCGTCATCCATGACGATCACAGCGTTTTTCCCACCCATTTCGAGCGACACTTTTTTCAACAGGCGCCCGCACTTCTCGGCAATCTGACGGCCGACTTCATTCGAGCCCGTAAATGAAATGACCGGAACGTCCGGATGCTCAACAAGCGCGTTCCCTGCCGTCGGGCCGTCGCCGTGAACAACGTTAAACACCCCATCCGGCAGACCGGCTTCGGTGAAAATCGCTGCCAGCTCGCGCGCCATAAACGGTGTTTCAAGTGCCGGTTTCCAGACGACAGCGTTGCCGGCGACAATGGCCGGGAACGATTTCCATGTCGCGATAGCAATCGGAAAATTCCATGGGGTGATGATGCCGACAACCCCGACCGGCACCCGAACGCTCATGGCAAACTTGTCTTTTAGCTCAGACGGGGTCGTATCGCCGAACAACCGTCGTCCCTCCCCCGCCATGTAAAACGCCATATCGATGCCTTCTTGCACTTCGCCGCGCGCCTCTTCGATCACTTTCCCCATTTCCATTGTCAGCAGCCGAGCAAGCTGTTCTTTCCGCTCCTTCAGCAACAAACCGACTTTATATAATACGTCCGCTCGTTTCGGAGCCGGCACGAGCGCCCATTTCTTTTGCGCCGCTTTTGCCGCTTTGACAGCAGCATCGACATCAGCCGCTGCAGATAATGCTACTTCACCGATCGTTTCCCCATTTGCCGGATTGATCACCGGCGCCCATTGGCCGCTCAAAGCCGGTTGCCATTTTCCATTAATAAAGTTCAACGCCTTCATCGTCATCCTCCTTTGTCTATTGATTCGCTGTACGAGTAGATGTCGTTTCGCTGTTACTTTGCTACAGCTGTCCTTTTCATTGCATGATTCATGGGCTATCTCGGTCTCAATGCGGAAACTCTTCTCCAATGTTTTCATCTGTCTGACAGTCTCATCGTCACAGACAGTTGTTCCGGCTCCGTCATCACCTCAATCACGGTTGGTTTCGTCGCAGTGAGCGCCTGCTTAAAGGCAGCGGCAAACTCATCGGCTGTCTCCACCGTAACACCGTTGGCACCTAATGCCCTAGCCAATCTGGCAAACGACACTTCACCTAGTCCGCTGCCGACCACTCGTCCTGGGAACTGAAGCTCTTGATACATACGAATAGTCCCATACATCCGGTTGTTAAACACGAGACTGATGACCGGGACGCCATAACGGGACGCCGTCTCGAGTTCGGCCGCCGTCATGAGAAACCCACCATCTCCTGACAACGAAACGGCCGGCCGTTCCGGATGGGCGAGCTTCGCGCCGATGGCCGCCGGCAGCCCGTATCCCATCGCTCCTGATGTTGGGCCAATATACATATGCTGTTCCTTGAAGGAGAAAAAGGTGTGCAGCCAGCCGGCAAAATTGCCGGCATCGTTCGTAATCATTCCATCGTCCGGCAACTGCGCTTGTAGCTGAGCGATGATGGCTTCTTGCACGTTTCTTGGCGGCTGCGGCAGCCTCGCTGTTTCTTCATAAGCTTGTCGGCGCTCCAAGACCCATTCATTCCACGTCGGGACGATATGCCGCCCTAACAGTGCACACAACGCCTCGTGGGCATCGGCCGCAACGGCGATGTCCGCTGAAAACACTTTGCCAAGCGCCTCCTCGTCGATATCGATATGGATGAGCATCTGATGCGGCAGCGGCCATGTATAATCTTGCGTTGTTACTTCCGCCAACCGCGTTCCAACCGCCAAAATAACATCCGCCTGCTTGGCCGTCTCAACGACAGCTGCCGGTGCGCCAAGACCGAGATGGCCGACATAAAGCGGATGGTCATGCGGAAACACGTCATGGCGGCGGAATGCGGCAACAACCGGAAGGGAATATTGTTCAGCGACGCGACGCAGCGCCTGCTCAGCGCGCCCCCGCTTCACCCCGCCACCGGCGACAATGAGCGGCCGACGGGCAGCAGCGAGTGCCGCTTCAATCCGCTTCACCTCATCATCCGCTGGGGCTGGGCGCGGCACATCCATCGTCATCAACACCGCCTCAGCAACCGTTGACGCAAACACATCCTCAGGAATAGAGACGACAACCGGACCAGGTCGTCCCGTTTTCGCCACCCGAAATGCCCGTTGCACGAGTTCTGGAACGCGCTCGGGGTCGGTGATTTCGACTGCCCATTTCGCAAGCGGCCGAAACCATTCGTCTAGTTCTACTTCTTGAAATCCCTCACGACCACGGAATCGGCGATGCACTTGTCCTAACAGGACGACAAGCGGGGTCGAATCTTGACGTGCTGTATGAACCCCGATGGCCAAATTAGACGCTCCGACTCCGCGCGTCGCTAAGACGACACCTGGTTTGCCGGACGCTTTCGCATACGCTTCAGCCATAAACGCCGCCCCTCCTTCATGGCGGGCAGAAATGAACTGAAGGGTTGGTTCATCGTACAACGCATCCAACAGCGGCAAATAACTTTCTCCCGGCACGCCAAACAAATGAGAAATACGCTCTTGTTTTAAGCATTCGACAATCGCTTGCGGGACAGAAAGGCCACGCATCACCCGCTTTTTCATGGCCGTCCCTCCCATTCAATCGCTTTCCAGCGCCGAACGGCTTCGAGCAGCCGTTCCTTCGGAGCGGCGAGTGATATGCGCACATACCCTTCCCCTGCTGAACCAAACGCCGTCCCTGGTGTAACGATCACCCCGGCCTCATCAAGCAACCGAGCGGCGAACTGAGCGGAAGAGTAACCGACCGCCGTTGGCACCCAAAGAAAAAACGTCGCTCGAGGCGGCTGAACGGGCACGCCTATTTGCCAAAGTGCAACCGTCATTGCCTTCATCCGCTCTTCATAAATGCGGCTGTTCTCCTTTGCGGCTTCATCTCCGCTCCGCAATGCAACGGCCGCTGCTTTTTGCACCGCCAAAAATTGACACGTATCAATATTGCTTTTCAAGATGGAGAGCGCCCGAATGACCTCCTTATTGCCGACGATATAACCGATGCGGCAACCAGCCATGTTATAGCTTTTCGATAAAGATCCAAATTCGATGGCTACTTCTTTGGCACCGTCAACTTGCAGCACGCTCGGAGCAAAGGCATCACCGAATGTCAATAATGAATAGGCTGAATCATGGGCGATAAGAAAACGATGTTTTTTTGCAAGCATGACTGCTTCTATGAAAACATCGATGGTGGCTAATGATGCTGTTGGATTGCTTGGATAGTTTAATAGCATGATATTGACTCGATCATAAGTGGATGGAGTAATAGCGGAAAATTGTGGTGCGTAGTCACGGGCTGCATCCAGCGGCAAGTCGATCGGCGTGCCTCGGGCAAGGTGAATAGCAGTTCGATACACCGGATAGCCCGGGTTCGGAACAAGCACTGCATCCCCCGGATCAATCAGCGCCTGCAATAGATGGACAATGCCTTCTTTTGAGCCAATCAAAGCGAGCACTTCAGTGTCTGGGTCAAGCTTGACACCATACTGCCGCTCATAAAAGTCAGCAACGGCTTCGCGATATTCGCGGCAGCCGGCGTACGGAGAATACGTATAATTGCGTGGGTCATCCAGCTCGCGTTTCAGCGTCTCAATAAGAAACGACGGCGGCGGCAAATCTGGCGCCCCGATGCCTAAATCGATGACATCAACCCCTTTTTTCGCAAGCTCGACCTTTTTTCGCTCAAAGTCCGAAAATAAATACGGCGGCATTCTTCTCACAAGGTCGGAAGCCATCTTCATCGCGGCCTCTCCCCCTTCGATTCGATTGTTTGAGGCGCGGAACAAGCAAACGACAGGGTGTTCGATGCTGGCTGGAGCCGGATCATCACTCACCGTTGTTTGGCAACTGCCCTCTCTGAACGATGGAACTGTTGCTTTGGTGAACATGTATCATTTGTCTCGTCTAGCTCATCTCCTCTCGTAAATCATTTTATTATTCATTTCAAATAATTAGAATATCGATCGAATGGAAGGAGCTCCCTTTCGTTGCTTTTCTCACCCCCATCTACACTACCGCTTTATAAGCATAAAAGAAAAACCGGACGCCTAGTTAACGTCCGGTATACAAAACGTATCCTCTCCTTACCGATACAGCGATGAACCGCCGCGCACAAATTCGTTCGCCTTTTCTTTCATTCCTTCTTCTTTGATTTTCCGTTGCAGCTCGTGTGAGATGTTCATCGAGCAAAATTTCGGCCCGCACATCGAGCAAAAATGAGCGGTTTTCGCCGCCTCAGCCGGCAATGTTTCATCATGATACTCGCGAGCCCGCTCCGGATCGAGCGATAAGTTGAACTGGTCATTCCAGCGAAACTCAAAGCGCGCTTTCGAGAGCGCATCGTCGCGCTGCTGGGCGGCTGGGTGACCTTTCGCCAAATCGGCGGCGTGGGCGGCGATTTTATATGTAACGACCCCGACGCGCACATCCTCTTTATTTGGTAACCCTAAATGTTCTTTCGGCGTCACATAGCAAAGCATGGACGTCCCGTAGGCACCGATGATCGCGGCGCCAATCGCCGACGTGATGTGGTCGTATCCCGGCGCAATGTCGGTGACAAGCGGCCCTAACGTATAAAACGGTGCACCATGACAAAGCTCTTGTTCTCGCTCGACGTTTTCGCGGATTTTCTGCATCGGAATATGCCCCGGTCCTTCAATCATGACTTGCACGTCATGCTCCCAAGCGATTTTCGTCAGCTCACCGAGCGTCTCAAGTTCAGCAAACTGTGCCTCGTCGTTTGCATCAGCAATGGACCCCGGGCGCAAGCCGTCACCAAGCGAAATGGCAACATCGTATTGTTTTAAAATCTCGCATATTTCTTCAAAATGCGTATATAAGAAGTTTTCTTCATGGTGGGCCAAACACCATTGCGCGATGATTGAGCCGCCACGTGAGACGATGCCGGTCGTCCGATTGACGGTGAGCGGAATGTAATGAAGCCGCACACCAGCGTGGATCGTCATGTAGTCAACCCCTTGTTCAGCCTGCTCAATCAATGTCTCGCGGTACACGTCCCATGTCAACTTCTCTGGTACACCGCCTACTTTCTCAAGCGCCTGATAAATCGGCACTGTTCCGATTGGAACTGGCGAATTGCGGATAATGTATTCACGCGTTTCGTGAATTTGTTTGCCGGTCGACAAATCCATCACCGTATCAGCACCCCAGCGTACCGCCCACAGCAGTTTTTCCACTTCATTCTCAATCGAGGAAGAAACGGCCGAGTTACCGATGTTGGCGTTAATTTTTACATGAAAACGGCGGCCGATGATCATCGGTTCGCTTTCTGGATGATTAATATTCGAAGGGATGATCGCTCGGCCAGCGGCAACCTCCTGGCGGACGATTTCCGGGTCGATTTGTTCGCGAATCGCGACAAATTCCATTTCCGGTGTAATGATTCCTTTTTTGGCGTAATGCATTTGCGTGACCACTTTCCCCGGCTTCGCCCGCAGCGGACGTCGTGCAAACGGAAGCGACGCCGCACGGCCGGCGGTGGACTGTGGCTCCGTTTCTTCGACATCGCCTCGCTCAACAATCCAGTTGCGGCGAAGAAGCGGCAATCCTTTTTCTACATTCGGCTCAAAATCAGGATCTGTGTATGGACCGGTTGTGTCATAGACGCGCACCGGTTTGTTTTCCACCTCTCCTTGCGGTGTCTTCGTCGGTGATAACGCGATTTCTCTCATCGGCACGCGCACGTCCGGCCGTGATCCTTCGACGTACACTTTCCGGCTGGCTGGAAACGACATAAACGAGCGAATGTTTTCCATACGGATTCCCCCTCTAAATCAACGATGGTTTAGGATCCGAGGCCAAGCCAGCCGAAGCAAAGGCAAAAACGAGCCGCTCTTTGCCGCGAAAAATAAAAACGGGTCCCGCAACACGGAACCCGATCAAGGCAAAAAGGCCAAATGAACAGTCTAAGCGTCCATCTGTTCCCGCTGCCTGCTTCCCTACGCTGGCATGACCCAGATCAGGTTCAAAGGGTCAAAGAACTTCATCGCGTTCTTTTCTCAGCCCGGCTCTCGGACTCCCCTAGCAGATAAGCGTATAACAATGATGACTGACTTTTTTTATTTTACTACATAATAAGAAAATAAACAAACCATTTTATTCCATATCACAACTGATGTACCGTGTTTCTTTCCTCAGTAAACGCGCTTTTTTCTGCTTCACACCGAAAATTGCTTTAACATCGTCCGCATCTCGCCCGCCATCTGACCGAGCGATGCCGACGAAGAAGCAATTTCTTCAACAGAAGCCATTTGTTCTTGGGTCGCTGCCGATACATTGGCAGCACTAGCTGCTGACTGTTCGACAATTTTGGTCATCTGTTGGAACGCCTCATCCACCTGGCGGGCATGGCCCGTCATTTGTTCAATCGCAGACGATACTTGTCCAATTTGTTCGCTTACTTGACCGACCGCCTCACGAATATCGGCAAACGACTGACCGGCAACAGCGACGACGTCCAACCCTTGCGCCACTTCAGCGACGACCCGTTCCGTGGAGGCGATTGCCTGCTTCGTCTCTTCCTGGATGTAGCTAATCAGATCGGAAATTTGCTGCGCTGAGTGCGCTGACTGCTCCGCCAACTTCCGCACCTCGTCCGCGACAACGGCAAATCCTTTCCCTTGCTCACCGGCACGCGCCGCTTCGATCGCCGCATTGAGCGCCAGTAAATTCGTCTGTGACGCGATGCTCGTAATCGCTTCAGTAATTTGTCCAATCTCGTTCGATCGCTCCCCGAGCCCTTTAACGACTTGGCCGAGCGATTGAACGTGGTCATAAATAAATTGCATTTGCTCAGACATTTGCATCACAGATTGCTTGCCATCCCCTGCTTTTGTTGCCGTTTCTTGGGCGCTGTGTGCCACTTCTTTTGTTTGACGGGCAACATCACTGAGCGTTCGGGAAATATCATTGACGGATTCCGCTGTGCCGCGGGCTGCACTCGCCTGCTCTTCCGCATGGGAAGCAAGTCCGTCCATCGTTGCCGCAATTTGTTCTGTCGCCCTCGTCGTCTGTTCGGCAACAGTAGCTAACTGGTTGGAAAACTGCGACACTTCGTCCGCATGGTGTTGAATGCGGCCTATCACCTCTTGCCAAGCATCCGCCATATTGTTTAACGATGTGGCAATCGGCCGCAACTGCCGCACGCTGTTGAGCGGTACGCGCACTGTTAAGTCCCCACTTGTCATCTTGCTTAAGTATTTGTTAATGACGGCAATTGGAGCAACAAACCGCCGATAATTCAGCGTTGCCGAAATGAAGCCAACAATCGCACCAAGCAGCAACGTAGCGGCTAACGTCCACCAAAACGCCGCCCCGCGAATGCTGTTAGCTAGACATATCGCAAGGCCGATTACCGCCGTGCTCGGAATCACGACGAACATCGTGCGGATGATATAGCTCATTAACGACAAACCTTTCTCCCCCTTTTTCTATCGCCTAAAAATGTTTTATACAGCATTGACATATTCGGCAATGTGCATAGGTTTTCCTTCTTTGTGCCTAATCGAACATCCAAACATTTTGCCGATATTACATTGCGGAGATGCTTAGCCCAAAAAATTATAATGAAACGTATTTTGCGATTCTCCACGACGACACCCACCATCTCTGGCTACCGGTGGCATAGAACTGGGATATTTCCCCACATGACCTTCTAAGCCGCCTGCCCCCCGAAGTTTATCTATCTTGAACATCAACATAAAAAGCGGGCTTCCAGTTGGAAGACCGCTTTTTCCTTATTTACACCGTCGGCTTTTCGGTTGTGACATACGTTCCGGCGATAAAATCGTGAATCGACCGTTTGTCTTCCCTTGCAGCCACCATAATGGCGCTAACGATCAGACCGATGCCTAACGTGATAACATAAACAAGTCCGCCAACGAACAAGCGCAAAAACATCGTGCCGATGCCAACCTTGCCGCCATTCACTTTCGCAATCCGGATGCCAATCATCCGCTTACCGACCGTATACCCATACCAGACAGCAGGAACAATTAGGGCGTACAACAACTCTACCAAATTCGTAAACCAGTTCTCTTCCGCACTACCTGTAATCAAATAGCCGATGATTGAAATCGGAATGCCGATGACAATAGCGTCTAACAAGTTTGCCAACAGCCGCCTCCAAAATCCAGCCGGGTTTGTCACTGCCATGTATCTTTCCCCCTTCTACCTTTTCTATATTGTATTCATCACCTACAGTACAATTGTCTTTATTTTAGCCTAAATCTCAGGGAGACGTCCATACGATCAAGGCCGGCCAAGAGCCAGGAGCTCCCAGCCCGCTTCGGACCAACTACGGCGAAAAGTTTCTCATAAAAGTAGTATTGGTGAAAAATTCGTATATAGTAAACTTAGAAAGATTCCCTTTGCGTAATGGCCAGCAGCAAGAAGTCATGGGTAGACAACGCCATTTTTTATGAAAGGCTTGACAACATATGTGGGAACTTATTTTCGTATTTGCCATTCTTTTTGTCGGCAGTTTGATTCAAGGAGCAAGCGGATTTGGCTTCGGGTTGTTTTCTATGGGGCTTTTGCCGATGGTATTAACCTTTAAGAATAGCACACTATTAGTGTTGGCTTTGACGCTCATCATATCGTTCCACGTGGCGGTCAAGTTCAGAAAACACATTCGAGGCAAAGACCTTCTTTCTATTTTAAGTTTCGCCTTAGCAGGCCGCATATTGTCATTCTTTATCCTAACCTTCTATGGCGAGACGGAGATCATGAGAAAACTGTTGGGCCTTGTACTCATTGGGATGGTTATTTATCTTTATATGAGTGAAAAAAACGCCTATGCCCCATCGTTTAAAAAGCCGATCTTTCCTATGTTGATCGGTTTGATCGGCGGAATAATCGGAGGGATCTTTGCCGTAGGCGGCCCCTTTTTCGTCTTTTACTTTCTGATGCGTTATAAAGAAAAAGAAAGCTATAATGCCAATCTTCAAGCGTCCTTTGTCATCATGAATAGTTTTACGATCGTTTTGCACGGGATTCATGGAGACTTTACCGATTCATTCGTTCTGTACTTTTTGCTTGGGGCCGTCGCTGTATTGGCTGGTGTACACATAGGGCTGAAATGGTTTGAACGCCTGCCGCATACACGGATTAAAACATTGGCTTCTTTCATTGTGTTTGCGGCGGGAGTAAACTTGTTGGCCTTTTCATAGCATGTAAAAGGATGCCCGAAAAAATGGGCATCCTTTTACTCACAAATGGAGAGTCCCAACATGACAGCCCTGCCAAGTCGGCTGACATTGGCGACTTTCCCCCTATCTAAGCTTAGCAACCACCGCTGAGAAATCGTCCCGAAGCGATCCTTTTTGGATAAAATGACGGCGTAAGCAGGCTAACAGCGCACGCTCATCGAGAGAAACATACGGCGCTAGCGTATCACGGAACGTCTCAATATTTTGGCGGACAGAACCCGCCTCCCCTTCAATAGCCCCATCGGAATACAGGACAAGCGTCGCCCCAGACTCATAGCGCAACTGGCCGCTATCAACGAAAAGCCCAGGGAGCAACCCGATCGGCGCACACCCGCGATCCAATTCGAATACCGTGCCGTCCGGTTGGAATAAAAATCCGGGCGGATGGCCGGCCGATGCATACTCGATCATCCGTTTCTTCACATCAACAAGGACATACACAGCAGTAAAATAATACGTCATCTGCCCGTTTTCATGATACAGCTGGCGCATATGACGGTTCAACTCGTAGAACACGGCTTGTGGGACGATCGCTTTGCGGATGATGCCGTTAAGGAGCGAGCGAACTGACATGCAAATGAGTGAAGCCGCCGCTCCATGCCCCATCACGTCCATTAAAAAAATGCCGTACCGCTGGTTGTCGATCTGATACCATGCATACATGTCGCCGCCCAACTCCTGCGACGGAATGTATGTGCCAGCGATGTCGATTCCATTGGCTGACAACGGTTTGCTTAATACACGCTTCTGCACTTCGCGGGCCAGCTTTAAATCATCCTTCATTGCCTCCGCATAAGGCGTCTCATGCAGGCCGGAAAACAAAAATAAGTAAAAGGAAATGTTCCCTTCTTGATTGTGAACAGCCCGCACCGTTGTTCGCCTAACAGACACCGATCCGTTTTTCCGCCGCCAGCGCACCCGTCCCTGCCATTGCCCGCTTTCCACAATTCCGTTTTTGATCACTTCGTAAAACCAGGCAGCGTAATAACCAGCATAGAGCGTATGCAGCGGCTGGCCGACGACTTCCGTACTATGGCCGGTGATTTTCGTAAACGCCGAGTTGACGAACCGAACGGCAAACTCATCGTCAGTCACAAGCATCGCCTGTTCGATGGACGCATACACTTGCTCAGCGAGCCGAATCTCGTCCCTGTTTCTTTTCGTCTCCGTGATGTCCATGACAAAGCCGCTGATCAGGTTTCCTTCCTCTGCCTCACTAAGCACAGGAACCATCCGCTCAAGCACCCAACGCACAGACCCGTCCCGCTGATTAACGATGCGGTATGTTTGTGTACTCACCTTAGATTCCCAAGGGAGTGCCCATTTTGCCTCCGCTTTGGCATGGTCGTCGGGGTAGGATATTTTCATCCATATATCCTCATCATGATAAAAGGCAGCCGGAGGCAGGCCGTATAGCTGCTCACACGACGAAGAAATGAACAATATTTTTCTTTTATCCGGTGCTGCCAACCAGTATACATAATCATTCGACCCGAACAGCATGTTCATTTTTTCAAGTCTGTCGAACAACTCCCGCCATGTAAAGTTTTTGTGATGTCGCAGATATTCCAAAAACTCATCAATCATAAAACGTCATTCTCCGCTTAAATAATCAATTGCTTCTTTCTCCGTGGCGAATAATTTCATAAACGAATAAAATTTTACAATACGGAAAATTTCTGCGAGCGACCCTTTCACTCCGGCAACGACCAGTTCTTTTTGCTGGGCTCTGGCCGCCATCACGCTGTCGGCAATCATGCCGAGCCCGGCGCTGTTGATGTAGTTGACCGCTTCCATGTTAACAATCAACTGGTCAGCCCGTTCGGCCAGCAACTGTTCAAGCGCTTGACGAAACGATTCAACATTATTTAATGTAATATCTTCCGTCCATGTCAGTGTGCGAATTGCCCCTTGTCTCGTCTCCATCCTAGCTTCCTCCAATGGTCACTCATTTTTTTTTGCATTTGCACATGCAAAGCAAGACGTTATTTCCCGTTCGCTTCACGAATACCTCGTCGACAATATGGGCGATCAGCTGCAGCCCTCTGCCGCGCGCCCCAGTGTTCACGTTGTCGGTTTTGGCGACAGAAAAGCATCCCCCTCGCTGCTTAACAATAATCGTAAACTGGCTTGTATCAATTTTCCAAAATATTCTAAATGGTAGTCTCCCTGTTTTTTGACAATATTCATATGCGTTCGTACACGCTTCCTCCGTCGCCAAGCGAAGAAAGAGACAGTCGCGTGGCAAAAAGCCTATCTCGTTTGCCAACTGCTCAGTAATGTCCATCGCTTTTAAAATGTCCACCGTTTTCATGATCGTCATCGTTCGAATCATGATCATATGCTTCATCGGCATTCCCCTATCTTTCTGTGCTTGCACGCGCAGTCAAACGCAGTATATCATCTTTTTCACTATTGCACACTCTAGCGCCGGGAAAAACAGGTTGGAATGCTATGCTTTCTTCTTTCTTAATTATTCCATCTACACAAAAATAGTTCTTATTTACCACAATAACATTATAATAAAAAACATATCACATTCCAATTTACTATGCTTTTAGTCCTTGATTTCACTTTTGAGTACAAAATCTCCTCGGCTAGGATGATAAAAAAGGAACATCATGGATCTTATCGTCCGATGATGCTCCCTTCATGACGACGATGACTTAACTGATACACAAGGGCAATCAGCTGTGACCGGTCGTTGACACCTATCTTTTGAAAAATATTCGTGATGTGATTTTTTACTGTATGTACACTAATGAACAAACGCTCTGAAATTTCGCGGTTGCTACAACCTTGGACGAGCAGTTCAAGCACATCCATCTCTCGAGATGTCAGCTGTTCGGACAACATCTGAACATTAACTGTCTGCCCGCTCCCATCTTGAGCTGCGCTATTCATCATCATCACTCCAACAGCCACTAACGCTGTCACGTACACTTCGGCTTCTTTCGCCTCGTCCGTTTCTTTTAAATGAACCGCAAGAACGCCATAATAGCCATCACGGACAAAAAACGGCACTTCCATCACGGTTTTGTCTCCTACTTGGCGCAAAGACGGGACTTGACTTTTCGCCACCTGTTTAATACTACGTCCATAGTGGCGAAGCACATCCTCTTGGTAACAAGACGCCATTTCAGCGGAAATCGCTCCTTCATGAACGGTGACTGCCTTGCCATTAACATACAATATGGTACAAACGAAATCGCCGTAGGCAAGCTCGAGCGCAAACTGGGTCATCATGCGAACGATTTCTTCGTCATTTTGCACGACGTGCATCGCCCGACCAATTTCCATTAACATTGTCAACCGCATGAAATGACGGTTCATTTTCATATCAGCGGCCGCGCATTTCACAAGCAAATGCTCATATTGAACGAGCGCAGCGCCAAGCGGCTTCATCGCTGCTGGCAATGAGGATGCTGTCTCACTGCCAACAATGACCCATCCTTCCACTTTTTGCTCATATATCGCCGGATATATGATCATCGCTTTCGGGCGGATGCCATGACGGACAAAAAACGAAAAGCGTGGATCTAACGCAACATTTTGAAAATAAGAAGGACAGAGCGGCATTTCAGGGAAGGAGAGCGGTGGAAACAGTTCATCGACCATTTTGCCATATAGCCGCCCGGCTTTTTCGCCGTTCGTTGCCGCCACCACCCATCCTTGCTGGCGCTTTTCGATATACAACGCCATATCAAGGCACTCATTCATCTTGCGCAGCTCGTGAAGCAGCTTGTCCATACGATTTACAGCCGAATGATCGGTTACCGCTGTTTTAAGTAGCTGTCCGTACTCATGGTATTTTTGCTTGCGGCGCTCGCTGCCGATTAATTCTCCACATATGGCTGCCATCTTTTCAATTTCGTTCAACTTTGCTTCGACCGCGCCAACGGGCAGTGCATCTGCCTGTTTGATGGCCGCCGTCCACTTCTGGGCATTATCGCCAATCAGCTCTTTCGTTTCTTCCTCAACAAACACACCAGCCCAAACCCAATATTCTGCCCTCCCGTCGACAAGCACGGGAGCAATGATGCTTTTCAATCCGAAATGCCCAGCTGGTACAACAGTCGTCCGTTGTCGCCCATCAATCGCTAACTCCCGAGGGCAAAAAAACGAGGCGACTCCCTTTTTCTCGACAAATAAAACGAGCTCTGCCAGCTCGGTCATATTCGATACTTTCGTTACCGGATTGCCGTCATAATCCACAATAATCATGCTTAACCCCGTTAATGCCGCATACGCATCTTGGACATATTGCAACAAATCATTAATCGTCAATTCACCCTCAACTCTCCCAAACTATGTTTTTTCCTTATCTATTATGAACAAATGAACTGCAAGATATCAAGTTTCTGCTTTAACCGAAAGCAAAACAATCCGGCGCGGCGCCCTATGGAACGGGCGGCCGACGCCGGAAAAATAGCTGCTATCCAAGATAACAAACAAGTAGGCACATCGATCTGGACAAAAGCAAAGTTACCAATTGACGTGAAGCTCGAGCGTATGCAAACAATCAGCCAACTGCCGTTTAATCTCCGCCAACGCTTCTTCCGTCTTCGCTTCAGCGCGCAAGACAAGAATCGGTTGCGTGTTCGAAGGACGCACCAATCCCCAGCCTTCACGGAATTGAATACGAGCACCGTCGACATCGACGACCGGATAACGGCTGGCAAACCGTTTTTTCACAGCGTCGATGGCCACCGGTTTTTTCTCCTCTGGGCAGGTGACACGCGTTTCCGGCGTCGCCACATAATACGGCACATCAGCAAACCACTCAGAGAGTGGGCGCTTGTCATGCGACAAGAGGCGAAGCAGCCGTCCCGCAGCGTACAAGGCGTCATCGTAACCATAAAATTCATCATTGAAGAATAAGTGCCCGGACATCTCGCCGGCAAACGGAATGGCCGGTCGGCGGCGCAACGTCGCTTTTACGTGTGAATGACCGGTACGGTGGAAAAACGGCCGGCCGCCGAGCCGCTCAATTTCTTCTACGAGCGCTTGCGAACATTTTACCTCAACCGGCGCCTCAGCTCCCGGATGGCGCTTGAGAATATCACGCCAGAACAATACCATCAGTTGGTCGCCCCAGCGGATCGTGCCCGTTTCATCCACGATACCGATCCGGTCGCCGTCACCGTCAAATGCGATGCCTAGATCCGCCTGCTCCTTGCGCACCGTTTTGATCAAATCAGCTAAGTTTTCCGGCACAACCGGGTCAGGATGGTGATTCGGGAACGTCGGATCGGATTCACAATAGAGCGGGATGACATCACAGCCCCATTCTTTGAGCACTTTTGGCGCAATGATCGACGGGGTGCCGTTGCCGCAGTCGACAACGACTTTCAGCTGACGTGGACCGAGCTGAATTTTCTCCTTCAACATCTTGATATATGCCGGGACCAGGTCAAGCGTTTCCTCACGCCCCCGCGTCACTTCGGGTTGTGCCTGTTGTTGGCTTAGCCGCTCCATCGCCTTTCGCAGCGCTTGAATGCGTTCGCCATAAATCGTTGTTTTTCCCATGGCGATTTTAAATCCGTTCTCATCGCCTGGGTTGTGGCTTGCGGTAACGATCATGCCACATGAAATGTCCGTGTTGTATAAGCTGTAGTAAAACATCGGTGTCGTCGAAAGCCCAATATCGATGACATCACAGCCGCCATCAAGCAACCCGTTTTTCAACGATCGATGCAGCGCCGGCGACGACAGGCGGTTGTCATGGGCAACAACCGCCTTCCGTTCGCCCTCATTTTGCATCATTTCAGCAAAGGCCCGTCCCAGCCAATAAGCAAACGACTCATCAAGTTCCTCGCCGGCACGCCCGCGAATGTCATACTCTTTAAATACGTGTGTTGGCCATGCGAACGGTTTCGTTATCGACGTATTCATCGAAAACCACCTCCACCGAAATCGATTGAGCGATTGCTGCTGTTAATAAGTATGATAGTGTTGACTCCGCCCCTCGATTTGGGTTCGGACCGTTCGGACCAAGCCCGTCGCAACAACTACCGTCGCTTCGATCGGCTAACGGAACGTTGCCATCATTTTTCCCGTAAAACCAAGCGAGACAGCGGCGGACAACGTCGCGATACCGCCCGTCCTCCGTTGCCCAATATGCTTCGCGCGCCGCTAAAGCAAGCTTCATCACATCAATCGGCTGCTGATCCCAGTCAGCGCGGTAGCGGCGGCTGCACCAGCCGCGGTTGCCGACCGGACGGATCGTTCCCTCCGGTCCGCTCATCATTTCTATTAAAAAGGCAAGGCTTTCTTCCGCTACCTCCCTCACCTCTTGCCTCGGTGCGCGCCGATACGCCGTCCAAAGTGCCCACGGCAGCACGCCATTCCCATAGGTCAGCTCCGGCTCATACCAACGCCAACCATCGTCTGTGTGCGTCCAATACGCCTCAAGCAACCGCCGCTCAAATCGTCCGGCCAGCGTCGCTAATTCTTCCTTGTCGACACCGGGTGGGCTTGCTTTCTCAAGCAAGAGGCCGCAAGCTGCCAACCCCCAGGCGATGCCGCGCAGCGAGTGAAGCTTCCACGCCGCCGGCATCCCCCGCCGCAACATATCTGCAGCTGCCTCGCACCGAGCTGGATCATTCAACTGAATATACGCCGACGCCACCGCCCAAAACGACCGCCCGAGGCAGTCGTCTGACGGCGTCTCTTCTTCTTTCGTCCGATCGAAGAAAAAATTATTATGAAATGTTCCATCGTCGTTTTGCGCCCAAAGCAGAAATGCCAAATATCGATCAAGCAAGCGATACAGACGTTTCTCCATCTCTCGATTTTTAAGCAGGGCAAGCCACTCTAAACATGCCCATATCGCACGGGCGTTATCGTCAGTCGAATAGCCCTCGCGCCGACGCGGAATGCGGCCGAGGCTATGTTCGAGCAGCCCGGTGTCGTCAGTCATGCGCTCTAGATGGTCGAACTTAATGACTGACGAAGTCAACCGCCTTCACCTCCCCGCTGTTGGCGGCGGTGCATACACGTTCAAATAAGGCGATATGCTGTTCGCCGACACGCGGCCAATGCGTGTTTGCCCCAATTTGGCGCACAATTCTCTCCCATCGCTCCAACGCCGCCTCATCGGCCAACAGCTGCACGAGCCGCTCTTCCCAGACAGACGTATTCCCATATGGCAACAACAGTTCTTCACAACCTTGCAACAAGTCACGTGCATGCTCATACGGTGTTGAAACAACCGGACGTCCGACGCCAACTGCATAGGCGAGCGTACCGCTTGTGATTTGTTGCATACCAGGGTATGGAGTGACATACAAATCGCACGCCGTCAAGTAATCAATCAACTCTTCCTCACTGAAATACCGATCTTCCATGCGAACATGATCGTCGAGTCCGAGCCGATGAATCAATGCTTTCAGCTCCTCACGGTACGCTTCACCTTCCCGTTTCTTCACTTCCGGATGCGTTTGGCCAGCGATGACATACAACGTTTCCGGCACCTTGCGGACGACGCCCGGCAGCGCGGTGAGCACTGATTCAATGCCTTTGCCGCGGCTGAGCAGACCGAACGTAAACATCACTTTACGGCCGTGAAATCCGAGGCGGGAGCGTAGAGATTGGCGTTCCTCGCTGCTTGGCCCCGGAGCGCCGTGCGGAATGTAGACGATTTTTTCCTCTGGGAGACCGAACGCCTTTACTAAATACCCGATAGCCTGCCGGTTCATGACGATAATTGCATCGCTTGCCGCTGCGATCTTCTCCTGAATCGGGCGATACGGCGGCTCAGGAGCAGCAAACACCGTATGGAATGTCGTTATGAGCGGTTTTTGGAGCGCCGCGATGAAATCGAGAATGTATTCACCGGCCTCGCCGCCAAAAATCCCAAATTCGTGCTGCAGGACGACCACATCAATATCACTTTCATTCACCCGTCTGGCCATCTTCTCATAAGCGGCACGATTTTGCGCTGGAAGCGGCCAATACGCAGGATTGCCGCGATAGGCGTCATCACCATCAATTTCGTTATAGAGGACAATCACCCGATCCCCCTCTACCTTTCCGCGGACGCTATCAATGCTTTGACGAAGATGTTCCGTAAACGTAGCCAATCCGCACCTGCGCGGCGGATATGTACTGACGTACGCAATTCGGGTCATGCTTGCACCGCCTCCTTAAACTGATTAATAATCGAATCTTCGAATACTTCTCCAGCCGGTGTCACCGTCCGGTAGCCAAAAATGCTGTTTTGCAAACGGCTGCGATCACGAATGAGGGAACGATCCCAGACAATCGTATGCGCGCAATGGACGCGGGAGCCGATTTGACAATCGTCACCGATGACGGCATACGGGCCGATGACTGCTTGATGCCCGATTTTCACATTATGACCAATTAGTACAGGGGGTACAAACAGCACACCCGAACTAATTTTGACATTTTCACCGACAAACACGCCCGGCTGAATCTCACGCCCTTTGATCGGGAGCGGAAACTCTCGGTTCAAGGCATCCCAATGCACTTGGCGATAACGGGCCGGCGTTCCCATATCGCGCCAATATCCGCTGCTGACAATACCATAAACGCCAGTGTTTTCTTCGATTAAGCGCGGGAATGTTTCACGTTCGATCGACACTTCCTGCTCAGCCGGAATGTAGCGCATTACGTCCGGTTCCAAAATATACATACCGGCATTGATCCGGTTGGACGGCGCTTCCTCACGGCGCGGCTTCTCGATAAAGCGCAAAATTTGTCCTTGGTCATCTTGTTCAACTACTCCATAGGAGGACGGATCGTCGACTTCCGTTAAAACAATCGTCGCGATGCCGCCGTGCTGTCGGTGAAAATCAAGCAGAGGAATCAATTGCGGCAAATGTACAATATCGGCGTTAAACACGAGGAATCGCTCATCAAGCCAACGTTCGGCATTTTTAATTGCCCCGGCCGTTCCAAGCGGGAATGGTTCAAGCGCGTATGTAATGTTGACGTTCCAACTCTTCCCGTCGCCGAAATAACGGCGGATCACTTCTGAACAATGGTGAGCAGCGATGACAAATTCATTGACTCCTTGATCGCGAAGATGAATAATGAGGTGCTCAAGCCACGGCCGATTTGCAATTGGGGCCATCGGTTTGGGGATGTTTTCGGTCAATGGACGAAGACGTGTACCTAATCCTCCAGCCAGCAACAATGCTTTCATTTCGTCATCCCTCCATATGATTTTTTCGCAAAAAACAGACAATCATCTTGACGGATGAACGAGAAAATGAAAGTGATTCATAGATTGCTAGCACTCAGCTGCAACGGTTGCTAGTAATAATATACATAATATTCCTTCTGTTACGCAAGCAAAATGATTGTCAGATACTGTCGATGAATAATTATTCATTGTTTACAAGTTTAAAAACTTGAAATCCCCCCTCTTTCTTTGCGGTATAATGAAGATTAGTAATGATATATATATATGTGGGGAAGGAGGAGAATACGCCATGATTTCTTCATCTTTCTATTACCGCGTCGGTATCGCCGGCGCCGGTGCGTTCGCAGAATTTCTCGCCGGTGCGCTCGCCCCGCTTCCTTCCTTTCATCTTGCCGCTGTCGCTGGGCGGACGGATGCCAAACGCCGACGTGTCCTCGACGCTTATCTTCGCCGAAAGCCAAAGTCAGATGATGTGCGCGAATATCGTGAAGCAGAAGAACTGATCGCTGACCCGCATGTCGATATTGTTATTCTTACCACTCCACCGCACTTGCACGCTCCGCTCGCCAAACAAGCGCTTGAGAAAGGAAAACATGTGCTGCTCGAAAAGCCTGGCGCCCTTGCTGCCGAGAAGCTCCACGCCAACATGGAACTTGCCAATCGCCGACAACGGGCGCTGGCCGTCAATCTCGTCTTGCGCTATCACCCGCTTGTGGAGGCCGTCAAACAACTCATCCACCATGCCCTGCTTGGGACTGTAGATTATGCGAGCCTACACAATGCGGCCCACCGCGTCGCTCAAGGCCATTGGTTTTGGGATGAACGGCAAAGCGGCGGTATTTTCATCGAGCACGGTGTCCACTTTTTCGAAGTCGGACGCCACTGGTTCGGTGAGGCGGCTGAAGCACGGGGATTCGCCTTAACGAATACGGACGGCACACGACCGCGCGTCGGAGCCACTGTCATCCACGAGCAGGGCGGTCGCCACATTCCGGTTCACTATTACCACGGCTTTACAATGGACCCAGCCGCCCCAGAATCAACGCATTGGGACATTCATACAACACGAGGGCGCATTACGCTTGACGGCTGGATTCCGATGCAGCTGTCCGTCTCCGGTCTCGTCTCGGCCGATGAAGCGGCCTGCATTGACAATCTGCTCGATGCCATTCCAAAACAACCGTCCGCTAGCGCCATCGAACAAATTGGGCAAGCAGCCAACCGGCTGTTGTCATCAACTGCACCATCAGACGCCCCGCGTATCCTGTACGAACGCACGGTTGCCCTCTCAGACCGCCACGGCTGGTACGAGGCGAGCGCTCAAGCGCGCTTTCTTGACTTTTGCCGCTTGATCGAAAATCCAAATGAGCGCGGCCTTGTCACCATGGAAGACGCCATCGCCGACATCGCTTTAGCTGAATCATGCACCGTCGCAGAAAAACTATCTCCTGCCCGCTAAGCACGGGCAACAAAACAAGCCTGTTGGGCTGCCGTGAAGGCAGCTGTCAACAGGCTTGTTCGTTTTCATTTCCCCATTAAGCTACCCGACATTTGCCTTCCTCTACTCACCGAACAGTACTCTTCACGCATTGGAAACAGGAGCCTTCTTTCGCAACGATAATAAATAGGATATCAATCATGCAAAAATATATATTTTCACCAAAACCCCTGAACCATCAACAGAACCGGACATACTAAAAAAGACATCGTTCCCTAGCCGTTATTCCCTAAAATCGTCAGCACACTCTCCTTGCTTTATATGAAACCGTATACGCACAACTACTCATCCGTTCTCGTTCCCTTACAAAATTGTAAGATGACCGTAAGCTTCCATGCATGGAAAAGCCCTATTCCATTTTCTACAATGAAGGCACAGTGAACAAATGATTGGGGGTCACAAAAATGGAACTTTTGCGAGTGGAACGCTTATATAAAGCTTACGGAACAGGAGAAAACAAAGTGGAAGCATTGAAATATGTTAATTTGTCCGTAGAAAAAGGGGAATTTGTAGCGATTGTCGGTGCATCTGGTTCCGGGAAAAGTACGTTATTGCATTTGATCGGCGGACTAGATCGACCAACAAGCGGCAATGTCTTCATCGACGGTGAAAATATTTACGATTACAACGAAGAAAAGCTGGCGATTTTTCGCAGACGGAAAATCGGATTTATTTTCCAATTCTTCAACCTTATCCCCGTATTAACGGTTGAAGAAAATATTTCGCTGCCGGCATTGATCGATCACGACAAAGTCGATAAAGCGTATTTAAATGAGCTGATTGACATATTAGGACTTTCGAATCGACGCAACCATCTCCCTTCTGAATTATCAGGCGGACAGCAACAACGCGTCGCCATCGGTCGAGCGCTGTTAAACAAACCATCCATTATACTCGCGGATGAACCAACCGGTAATCTCGACAGTAAACATTCAAAAGACATCATAGAGTTGTTAAAGTTTACAGCGAAAAAGTATAACCAAACGATCCTCTTAATTACGCACGACATTCAAATCGCCGAGATGGCCGATCGCATTGTGACCATCCAAGACGGCGAAATCATTTCCGACCAATATTTACAGCGAAGCTAACACTCTGGCCGACAAAGGAGAGAACAAGAGGATGAGGAGCTATAAGCAACTTACATGGAAGTACTTAAAAGCAAGCAAAAAAAGAACAGCACTCACCATATTAGGAATTACGTTATCTATTTCCTTAATCTCAGCGATCGGTCTGTTCCTCTTTTGGATACAGCAGGCAGAAATTGAAGAAACAAAACAAACCAAAGGCGCATACCATGTCATGTTCACAAAATTGGACAGCGATACGGTCAACAAAGTCATTCATAATCCAAACGTTTCAAGATACGGATTTTTCACCATCGGCGAAACAATGAGCATTAACGAAAAGGTGATGGTGACGGAATATATCGCCACAAACCGTGCATTAGAGCTGCTTCCGACGCATGTGAAAAAAGGCCGGCTTCCCAAGAATGAAACAGAAGCGGCTTTAGAGGAATGGTTGCTAAAACAAATCGATCCTCAGGCAACGGTTGGAAGCCGCATCACACTGCAACATAAACAATACACCGTTTCCGGCATATTAGGAAACGATGTGGAAAATCAAATAAGCAACAAAGGCATCTTATTGTCAAAAACGAACAAAATCGATGAAACGAAAGCCTCTCTTCTTGTTGAAATTAGTGAAAAGGCGGACTTGGAGAAAACCGTTAACGAGCTGAAGAAGTTGTCCGACGACCGATATGTTCAACTAAACACGAAGTTGCTTATTTTGCAAGGAGCCGGCGGTGACAATGAACAGGCCATCGGACTGTATGCAGCGGTCGCCATTATCATCGGAATCGTTGTGATCTCTACGATCGCCATCATTTATAACTCGTTCCAAATTGGTATTGTTGAACGGATCAAACAATTCGGCTTATTACGAGCGATCGGGGCGACACCAAAACAAATCCGAGCTGTTGTGATAAGAGAAGCGACCTTTTTATCATTGATCGGGATCCCTCTCGGCCTCCTGTGCGGCCTTGTCGCCATTTACGGCATCTTTTTCGCATCTAAGCTGATTGCGAACGAAGCGCTGTTCGCCACACCGCCGATCATCTCTCGCAACATCTTGCTCTTGAGCGCAGCCATCGGGCTCACATCCATTTATTTCTCCGCTTGGCTTCCAGCTCGTTTCGCTGGCAGCATCTCGCCGTTAGCAGCGATCAGCAGTCGCGCGCTGATCGTAAAAGAACGAATAAAAAAGCGCAAAAACAGGTGGATCAGCAAGTGGCTCGGCTTTGAAGGTATGTTGGCAGCGAAAAATATGAAGCGAGATCGCAAACGATACCGCATTACCGTCTTTTCAATTACCATTAGCGTCATGCTCTTTATTGTGTTTAAATCATTCATGGACATGGCTTTTACGATCAGCGAACATCCCAACGAGTCGAGAAACATTCATTTCTCCATCGTAAAAGACACGCCAGAGGCGAAAGGGACGGCCGCATCCATCTCTGCTGCCCTTAGAGCATTGCCGACAGTTGATAAAGTATACGAAGCTTACGAATCACATGATTTTTATGCCATTATCGACAAAGAGAGCGAGCTGAAGGCAGTGCAACCGTTCGAAGGAATTTACCAACCGATCGATTGGCCTGACGGCGAAAAAATAATGGTAGAAGCCACGATCAACATTTATGACAGCGAATCACTCAAAGCAGCCCGTCGCTATTTGGAAGCAGGAAATATTGATGAACAACAGCTGACAAAAGAAAACGCGGTCATTGTCATTAAGAACAACGAATTTTATAATGACAAAACAAAAAAATTTTACAACGGCCCAATCGCCCATCTGCAACCGGGGGATGAAATCTATCTAGAAAAAGATGTTGGCCAACGCGCGCCCGTTTCCTATAAAGATGCGATGCAAAAAGTGAAAGTGGCCGCCGTTGTCGAGGACGATCCGTTTCACTTTCGCAGCAGCAATCCAAGCAGATTAAAACTAATCACAACAAAGACAGTCGCGGAGCGTTTGCTGTCGCAACAAAAACTGCAACCGGTGCAATGGAATATTAAACTGAAAACGGCAGAGAGTGAAAAGGAGGCAGAAAAACAAATCGAAGCGGTGATTCGTCCCTACCCTTCTGTCATGCTCATCAACCATATCGATACAAACCGAAAAGCGAAGTCAAGCATTCTTATGCTGCAAATATTAGTGTACGGTTTTATCATCGTCGTCTCTTTCATTGGCAGCGTCAACATTATCAACACCTTAACGACCAATATCCTTTTACGAAAAAGAGAGCTCGCTTCCTTGCAAGCGATCGGCTTAACGAACAAAGGATTAAAGAAAATGATTGTGCTTGAAGGCGTGATGTACGGAACGATGGGGACACTGTACGGTTCGATCATTGGATGCGGCCTGTCCTATCTCATGTACATGTTTTTCATTGACGTGAAACAATTTTCATGGCAACCTCCGTGGACAGCGATGCTCATCGCTGGAGCGGCCGCTGTTGTGATCGCTTATTTATCCGTATTGCCACCTTTGGCAAGAATGAAGAAAGAACATCTTATTGAAGCGATTCGGGAAGAGTATTAAACGAACACGGTAAGGATGCGGATCGCCATAATCCGCATCCTTTATTTTTCTAATTCGGCAAGCTATCATAAAAGGGAGGAAACGAACGGCTAGAGTACACAAAGGAGGAACACGAATGAGCAAACTACTGCTAGTCGAGGATGATGAATCGCTCGCACTCGGTATTGAATTCGCCTTGCAAGACGAGGGCTATGAAGTGTGTCGCGCTTCCACTCTCGAAGAAGGAAAAGCGCTATTTGCCTCGCAATCGTTTGATTTAATCATTTTAGACATCAATTTGCCCGATGGAAGCGGCTATGATTTATGCAAACATATTCGCGCCACAAGCGACGTGCCGATCTTGTTCTTGACCGCGCTCGATGAAGAAGTGAACATCATTCTCGGCTTGGAGCTCGGCGGGGACGATTACATCACGAAGCCGTTTGGCGTCGGCGTGTTTTTATCAAGAATTAAAGCGCTGCTCCGAAGAAGCGCAGGACATCGAGCCACGGGAATGATATTAAAAAGCGGCACCATCACCGTCGACCCGCTCGCGGCCACCGTCGAGAAAAACGGACAAAAAATCTCTCTTTCTGCTCAAGAATATAAGCTGCTGCTCACATTGATGGATCGCCCTTGCACCGTCATGAGCCGCGACGAAATCTTACGCGAACTTGCCGAAGGAACGGAAGCATTTTTCGATGAAAACACGTTAGCCGTCTATATTCGACGGCTAAGGGAAAAAATCGAAGATGACCCTAAAGAGCCTCAATATATCGTAACGCAAAGAGGCCTCGGGTACAAATGGAATAAAGAAGTGACGAGGGAGAAGATACTGTGATGAGCCGCGACTTTATGAACCCTGAACTGCGTCTTAGCTCTGGTGTGTTATTGTCATTAATGGCTTTCTTTTTCCTCGTTGCTTTCATCATGTTAAAGCTTCACCATGAGCAATTAAAAAGTGACTATATAGCCGTCTTCGGTTCCATTGCTTCACGAATTGTCGAGGAACACCCCGAACTCGAGCAAGATATCGTCCCGTTCATGACAACAGAAATCTCGCGTGAAGAAGAGGAAAAAGGGAAGGAGATCCTAGCGCAATACGGATTAACGGAGCAATTGAACGACGAATTATTTCCTTATGTCCACACGGCGATTCAAAAAAACGAGCGTGCAGTCGTGTTGTTGTTTCTATTGATGGCATTGTCGCTTTTTCTCCTTAATTACTCACAATATCGAACGCTTTACAGTCGCATTAGGCAACTTGCGCTCGCCGCAGAAAAGGTGGTGGAAGGCGACTTCAATATCATTATGAGCGAAACAAGGGAAGGTGACTTTTCAAAACTAGCGGTCGCCTTTAACGGCATGCGGAATACGATCCGGAATCAATTAGATGAACTGAAAAAGGAAAAACGGTTTTTAGCCGATTTATTGTCCGACATTTCCCATCAGCTCAAAACACCGCTCTCTTCCATGATCATCTACAATGAAATTATGTTAGGGAAACAGCTGTCGGAAGAACAGCAACGCATGTTTTTATTGCAAAACGAAAAACAACTCGAGCGAATGAAATGGCTCATTCAAAGCCTCCTCAAACTCGCAAAACTCGACGCAAAAGCATTGCAAATGGATCGCCAACAGCAAAGCTTAAACGAAACCGTTTGGCAATCGATCGACGATTTGCGTGAGCAAGCGGTCGAAGCAAATGTTCATATTCGCTTTGAAAACAGTGAAGAAGTTGAATTCAACCATGACCGTCTTTGGTTGAAAGAAGCGTTCATCAATATCATAAAAAACAGCATCGAACACACCCCACCGGGAGGGAACATCGATATCACCATCGTCTCCCATCCGCTTTATACAAGGGTGGTGATCGCCGACACGGGAGAAGGCATCAGCCAAGATGATCTCCCTCACATTTTCAAACGCTTTTACAAGGCCAAAACGTCGAAAAAACCTGACTCGATCGGCATCGGATTGGCTTTAGCGAAATCGATCATCGAAGCGCATGGCGGCATGATTGAAGCGAAGAGCGAACTCGGAAAAGGTACGACGTTTTCCATTACTTTTCTTAACTATTGACGGAAAAAGGCTGACCTTAAAGTAGCGCAAAACATCACCAACTCATACCATAAACAAATCTTCTCATGCGGAATTGTACTTCCCGCGGTCACCTCTTGCAACGGTGAAGAGTGAAGCCTTGGAGCAGTTGGCTCCAAGGCTTCATTGAATGACTGTGGGCCAATTCCGTTTTCCTTCATCGGAATCAATGCCTCGTTTGCCTATGAACAGCTCTTTGCCAACAGTGCCTCAACGGTAGGGAGATCAGCGGGCGCCCATGCCAGGGTACGAAGCTGAGAGAACGGCACCCACCGGAGCTCGGCATGCTCCCGTGCCCGCGGCTCCCCATCGATGAGGCGAGCTTCATATGTCTGCAAATGAACGATGGCGTGTTCATACTTATGGAACACATCAGCTAACAGCTTGCCGACCGAAATGGTACAGCCAAGTTCCTCACGAATTTCTCGAACTAAGGCCGCTTCCGAACTCTCTCCTTCTTCCACTTTGCCGCCTGGAAACTCCCAAACGTTCGGCAACGACATCTGCGGCCCACGCAACGCGCATAAGACGTCCCCCTGTTCATTGCAGATGGCTGCCCCGACCACGTGGATAACCCGTTTCATTGCTGACCTACCTCTCTCATCGATATACGCCATTTTAGCAAAAAACGTTTCGTTTTCCAAAATAGTGGAATTTATTCAAACATTGTGCTATAACAAATGTGGAACCTTTTTACTAGGAATTGCGTATTCCCGAATAAGAACCATCACCGACAAGGGGGAGAGTCGATTGTTCAAAAAACTGTTAAGCTCCATCGGCATTGGGGCGGCCACCGTCGATACGAAACTTGCCAAAGCGCAATACGCCCAAGGGGAAACGGTCGAAGGAGTCGTCGAGGTTCGCGGCGGCAGTGTTGAACAGCGCATTGATGAAATTTATCTCGCTTTAGTGACAACGTATATTCGCGAGATCGATGATAAGAAAGTCGAAGAAAAAGCCGTACTCGCCCGGTACCGGGTGTCCGACTCCATGACGATCCAGCCGAATGAAACCAAAACGATTCCGTTTCAATTCGCCTTGCCATATGACGTGCCAATTACGCTCGGCTCTTCAAAAGTATGGCTGCAAACCGGCCTTGACATTAAAATGGCGCTTGATCCACAAGACCGAGACTACCTCACAATCGAACCGCACCCGCTCGTCGCAGCATTTCTCGAGGCCGCCCACCAGCTAGGATTCCGTCTCCGCCATGTGCAATGCGAACAAGCGCCGCGCTATTGGCAACGGCGGCTGCCGTTTGTCCAAGAGTTTGAATTTCGACCGACAAGGGGAGCATTTAGAGGGCGCCTTGACGAATTGGAAGCTGTCTTTTTTGTTTCTGAACATGGAGTGGAAACCATTTTAGAAATTGACCGCAAAGCGCGCGGATTCGCTGGATTGCTCGCCGAAGCGCTTGATATGGACGAAACGCTCGTCCGGTTTACCTATGGACCGAACGATATCGCATCATTGCCGCAACTGTTGGCCAATGTGATTCAACGCCATAGCTAAACGAGGGCTGGCAAGTCAACTTAATGCCGATTGCTTTCCGTTTAAGACAGTTTTGTAAAGGGTGAGAGAAAGCGAAAGAGGGACGGCAGCGCCCTGACTCTGGATCGCCCCGTCCCTAACTAGCTCCCAACAGAGCGCTAAAATACTGTGGTTGCAAGATGAAACGTTTCTTGCAAGAATCTTGACCGAACAACTCGCACCGAAAGCAACCTCACCCGTCTTCCCACCATCACACTGAAAGACAAAAAAGTGATTCGTTTGCTTGCTAGGCAGTAAACCTCCTCCCTGTTTGAAAAGCCCCGCTTTCAAATGGGACAATACCCCTCCTGCTTGTGCTCCTCCATGGCTTTGCCTGTTGAATTTTAGGTACCTATTTCAGCAAATACACTCGCGCTTCATATGGCTTTAATGTCAACCGATCGATGGTTTCCGCCCCATCCACATCATAATTGCTAATTAACAGTTCTTTTGTTGTGAAAGTCAACTCTTTTGGCAGCTCAAAGATCGGCTGCTCAGCTGAAAAGTTCAATATGACGAGCAATTTTTCATCTTGATACGTTCTTGTATATGCATAAATTTGTTCATGATCCGGCAAGATGAGGTCATAGCTTCCATAAACAATAATCGGATATTGTTTGCGCAATTTGATGAGCTTGCGATAGTAATGGTAAATCGAATGTGGATCCTCAACCGCCTGCTGGGCGTTGATTTCTTTGTAATTCGGATTGACTTTTATCCATGGCGTCCCTGTCGTAAAACCAGCGTTTTCACTCTCATCCCATTGGAACGGCGTGCGCGCATTGTCTCTCCCTTTTGCATAAATCGCCTCCATGACCTTTTGCGGATCTTCCCCGTTCTCAACGACTTTTTCGCTATACATATTCAACGTTTCAATATCTTTGTAATCGTCAATCGACGCAAAGCGCACGTTGGTCATCCCAATTTCTTCACCTTGATAAATATACGGGGTTCCCTGCAACATATGCAAAAACGTAGCCAGCATCTTCGCTGACTCGATGCGATATTCTTGATCATTGCCAAAACGGGAAACCATGCGCGGCTGATCATGATTGTTTAAGTATAAACTATTCCACCCGATGCCCTCCAACCCTTTTTGCCATTTCGTAAAGTTTTCTTTCAAATCTTTGAGCCGCCATGGACGAAGATCCCATTTGCCATTAGGTCCTGAATCAAGGCTCATATGTTCAAACTGGAAGACCATATTGAGCTCGTTACGGTCTTCGCCTGTGTAAAGTTTTGCCTCTTCAATAGTAACTCCTGGCATTTCCCCAACGGTCATAATATCGTACTTGGATAATACTTCTCTATTCATTTCTTGCAAAAACTCATGAATACGCGGGCCATTCATAAAAAACTGGCTACCCGATACATATTTCTTCCCTTCCGGATTCGGCGCATCTGGAAGACCTGGCACTTTCGAAATGAAGTTAATGACGTCCATCCGAAAGCCGTCGATCCCTTTATCAAGCCAAAATTTCATCATATCGTATACTTCCTGTCGAACTTGCGGGTTTTCCCAATTTAAATCCGGTTGCTTTCTGCTAAACAAGTGCAAATAATACTCTCCTGTTGTCTCATCGTATTCCCAAGCAGAACCGCTAAAGCAAGATTCCCAGTTATTTGGCTCCTTTCCGTCCTTGCCTGAACGCCAAATATAGTAGTCACGGTATGGATTGTCTTTCGACTTTCTTGATTCAATAAACCATGGATGTTCATCAGACGTATGGTTCACCACAAGATCCATGATCAGTTTCATATCGCGTTTATGCACTTCTTCAAGCAGTTGTTCCCAATCGGCCATCGTGCCAAACTCATCCATAATATCGCGGTAATCGCTAATATCATATCCATTATCATCGTTTGGCGATTTATACACAGGGGAAAGCCAAATAACGTCCACCCCTAACTCCTTCAAGTAGTCCAACTTCGAAATAATTCCTTGAATATCGCCAATCCCGTCTCCGTTTGAGTCTTTAAAACTTCGCGGATAAATTTGATAGACGACAGCTTCTTTCCACCATTGTTGTTTCACTGTTCTTCACTCCTAGACATTGATGAATGGAAAAGATAAGGCCCTTGCTTTCTCCTGGCCCCAAACTCTTTTTTTCTCTTCAAATCAGGCTCAATGCGGCATCCTCATTTAATGGCTCCTTTTGTGACACCGCTAATAATCCATTTTTGAGCAAAAACATAAACGAGAAGCATTGGGGCAAGAGCCATCAAATAAGAAGCAAATGCCAAGTTGTAGTCCGTGCTAAACTGGGACTGGAACATATATTGCACGAGAGGGAGTGTCGCCATTTCACGATCGCTTAAAAGAACGAGCGGCAACATAAAATCGTTCCACGCCCATAAGCATGTTAAAATTCCTACCGTCGCATTCATTGGTGTTAATAGCGGAAAGACTACTTTCCAAAATATTTGCCAAGTGCTCGCACCGTCGACAATCGCTGCTTCCTCTAACTCTCGAGGGATCGATTTGATATATCCCACATAAACAAACACATTGAACGCTAGCCCGTATACAATGTAAAGAAAGATCAATCCATAAATATTGTCCATTCCCCAAGCACTCGTTTGTTTCACAATCGGAAGCATAATAATTGGAAACGGAATAAACATTGCACTTACGAAGTAATAAAATAAAAATTTATAGAACTTCTTATCCAGATTGCGGGCAATCGCATAGGCAACCATTGAATTCGTTAACAACGTAAAAATTACAGCAAAAACAGTGATGATGAAGCTATTTTGGAACGCATGAAAAAAATTCGTAATTTCAATGGCATCTAAAAAGTTTTGCACGCGCCATTCTTTTGGCAAAGCTAAAATAGAATCTGCCGTTTCCTGCGGCGTTTTGAATGCAATCGTCACCGTTAAGTACAAGGGAAATAAAATGAACAGGGAACCGATGACTAATAGAGAAGTGATCAACCAGTTCGTTTTTTTCTTCATTACATTTCCACCTCTCTTCTTTGCAAGAAACGAATTTGAATAACAGAAATGATTACAATAACAATAAAGTAAATCACAGCGTTAGCAGATTGATAGGCAAACTCTCCGCCTTCAAACCCTCCACGGTAAATTAATAAAGCAATCGATTCAGTCGCCTGTCCCGGACCTCCACCTGTCATCGCCATAATTTGGTCAAACACCATTAAAAAGTTTTTCATCGCCAATACCATATTGATGGTAAAAAACGGAGCAATCATTGGGAACGTAACATGCCAAAACCGCTTCCAAAGATTAGCACCATCCATGCTTGCAGCTTCGTAAAGATCTGCCGGAATCGTTACTAATCCAGCCAAATATAAAATCGTGTTAAATGCCACTGCCTGCCATACTGCGACAAATACAATGCCTAACCAAGCCAAATCCGGATTGCCCAGAATATTGACGGTTAATGCTTCTATGCCTAACTTCTCAGCAATCATCGGAACGAATTGAGCAAAAATAAAGTTAAAAATATAACCAACAATCAAGATGCTCAAAACATTGGGCATGAAATAAATAGCACGCAATGTTTTTTGAAATTTAATTTTTGCATTAAGTCCCATCGCAATCAGCAAGCTAATCACGTTCACCAAAATCGTTGAGACAATGGCAAACTTAAACGTAAACAAATAAGCATGCAAAACGCGATCATCTTTAAAAACGTTTATGTAATTTTTCAATCCGACAAACTTCCACTCCCCATACCCTTGCCAATCGGTGAAGCTGTAATAAATCCCTTGCAGAGCCGGATACGTGTGGAAAATAAAAAATAAAACCATCGCTGGCACTGTCATTAAGAAAAAAGCAATTTTTGGTTTCCTCATTTTTGTGCCCCCTTATTTCACCTGTTGGCGCTACCTTTGAAGACCAAAGGGCATCACTGAAACGATGCCCTTTGGCTTAGTCTAAATTAGCGGTTTTGTACTTTATCCCATTCAGCGTCCATTTTCTTCAGGAACTTCTCTTTATCTTTTTTAATCAGGAACTCCTGAACTAAGTTGGCCGCTTGCATGCCTGCCGGATAGTAGTGATCAGGGAAGCTCGTAATCGTACCTTGCTCAAAATTCACTTTGATTCCTTCCATAATCGGGTTTTCTTGATAAATTCCTTTGATAGCAGAAAATGCAGACTGCTCGTCAATGTATTTCTTAGCAATGTCTTGTTGCAACATAAATTCAATAAATTTTTTCGCTTCTTTCGGATGCTCCGTATCTTTCGCCATTGTTAATAACACATCCACACCAGACACGAGACGGTTTTTCGCAGGATCGTTTGTAACTGGGAAAGCGCATACGCCTAACTTCATATTCGGATTTGCTTTCAAAATTTCCGGAATTGCCCAAACACCTTGCAAATAGAACACACTTCCACCCTTAGCAAATGCGGTATTCCCATCAGAATATCCTTTACCAAAATTGTCCTTATGGCCATACTTTAAAAGCTCTAAAAACTTATCAGCCACTTCACCATGGGTTTCAGCAAACGTTGTTTCGCCTTTTAAGCGTTTTTCTGCAAAATCATCACCTTGCAAGGCTGCCGCAAGAGAGTTCCATGTTACCATCGCTGTCCACGAGTCTTTGAGAGTGAAGTAAATCGGCGTTTCGCCCGCCACTTTTGCCTTTTCTAATGCAGCGATGAACTCATCCCATGTTTTTGGCGGTTGGATTCCTAATTGATCCAATTTCTCCTTATTGTACAAAATACCGTTGGCATTCGCTGCGTAAGGAATGCCATAAACTCCTTTTTTCTCAGAACCTACTAGTTTACCAATCATTTCGATATAAGCCGGTTGAATATTTTCTAAATACGACTCATTGGAGAAATCATAAAACGCGCCTGCTCTTGCTATCTCGCCATACGCAGCATTGCCGCCGATTGCCATTAAGTCCGGCATATCGTTTTTCGTCAGACGTGTCTTTAACACTGTTTCTGCCTCAGGCGGCAAGGTTAATTCAACATCGATATTCGGATTCTTTGCTTCAAACTGTTTGATTAACTCTTTATATGTACTAGCCGCCTCTGGCTTGTTGGCAAACAGCTCAAGCTTTACTTTCCCATCTGCCCCCGCTTCTTCCTTGCCCGATCCGCAACCAGCTAACATAGCGGCACCTAAAGAGACAGTTAACAAAGTGATAGTAAACTTTTTCGTTAGCTTTTTCATAAGATTCTCCCCCTTATTTATATCATTAAATGCATAAAAAATGAGTAAACGTTTTCGTTATTGAATAAAAAAAGAATGGAATCAATATAGCGTCTTGACACTCGCCCTCTCGATGATTTTATGAGGCATAATTCTACTTTCCATTGTTTCTCCTGTCTCAATCATCGTAAACAACATATTCGCTGCCATTTCCCCGATTTCTTCTAAAGGTTGGGCAACAGTTGTCAGAGGTGGGATTGACATTTCTCCTAGCGGCAAATTATCGTACCCGATCACGGATAAGTCGTCGGGAATGCGAATTCCCAAACGATATGCCGCCGAAATAACTCCCACGGCCATTTCATCACTCGCCGCAAATACAGCGGTAATATCGGGAGCCGCTTCTAATAAACGCGGCAAGTTCTCAAAGCCATCTTTGAAGCCAAACCCTTTGGCATCTACAATATATTTCTCATTCACCGTTATATAATTTCTTCTGAGTGCTTCTTTATACCCTTCAATCCTCGGATGCCCTGCAATCGGGTCATACTTGTTACCGCTGATCATCCCTATTTTCTGATGCCCTTTATTGATCAAATATTCCACAGCCGTGTAAGCAGCATGTCTGTCATTCACTTTCACATAGGGAAGCTGATAGCGGTACGTTTCTGTAGCAGCAAGAACGATCGGGATATTCATACTTGAAACGGCTTCGTAATACTCTTCTTTTAGCACTTCGCTCACAAAAATAATTCCTTCAATCCGTTTTTCATGCAACAATTGCAAATATTTCATCGTTCTTATGCCGTTAGAAGCTGTGTTGCAAACAATGACACTTGCCCCTTGTTCATGTACAACATTTTCTACTCCGCGGAGGATTTTCGCGCTAAACATGCTCGACACTTCAGGGAACAAGATAGCGATTGTTTTTGTCCGCTTATTAATCAATCCCCTTGCCAATGCATTCGGCTGATACCCAAGCTCTTTGATCGCGGATAAAACTTTTTCCTTTGTTTTAATCGAATATCCCCCTTGTCCATTTAAGACGCGGGACACAGTGGCAATCGAGACATTAGCTTTCTTCGCTACATCCTTAATCGTATGTGACATATCGCAATCAACCCTTACGTAAACGTTTACGCTACACTATTATATTAACGCTTTCCAAAATCTTTTTCAATCCTATTTTCATCATCATTTGGCGATCGCCTATTTCCACCAAAAACCGCGCCCCTATCATGGTATTTAACTAGCTGCTACGATTACGGCTGCTGCATTAGGGACGCTCACCCACACGAAGGTAGGCCAGCGACCATACAACCATCACAGCAACAGACAACGCACCGTCAAAAGCTTGGGAGATAGGCCAAACAATAGCCGGCTAGTCCCCCCCTTCTTCCGTCTCAAGGAGGGAGGCTAAATTGATTATTCATCTTTCTTCTAGTTGGACGTTTCAAGCCACCGAATGGACGGCATGATCCGTTTGACGCATGTTCCTCACTGAGAGAACAACAACATCCTAAATCGTCCATTGATCATGAACAATCCCAACCAATCTCCATGAGCCGCCATCTTGTTCAAAGACAAGGCGCAAGCTCTTCCAATCCATACCGTCATATTGCTCGTTAAACCCGGTAAAATGAAACTCCACAAATACTCCATCAGGATATACTTCATGAATGTTTTCTAGTGTATTGCCTTTCCCGATCACGATGTTGTTTCCAATCAT